>CAJIBU010000057.1_pt1 | contig 39195 bp, 30 predicted proteins | sample 9199451 | NCBI WGS metagenome assembly CAJIBU01 (sample SAMEA7708315, study PRJEB35096) | sediment metagenome | biome: marine neritic benthic zone biome [ENVO:01000025]; feature: sediment [ENVO:00002007]; material: shallow marine sediment [ENVO:03000034] sea grass bed [ENVO_01000059] ... | reverse complement strand
TCACTCGGGCGATCAAGGCCGACCCCCAGCTCGCCAGCACTGCGGTGATCTTGATGGCCAGCCAGCATCGTCCGCTCGACGAGGCGCGCGCCTCCGAGGTCGGGGCAGACGATCACATTCTCAAGCCTTTCGACACGCAGGAGGCCATCGACAAGGCCAACGGCCTCGCCTCGGGCGACGACGCGTTCGACCGAGCTCCTTCGATTCCGGTCGTGCGGCCCGCGACGACGCCGCCGCGGCGAATCTCCGAGCCGTCCGCCCGTCCGACCCCGCCGCCCTTGCCCGTCGGCTCACAGCGGCCCGCTGCACCGGCACCGATCGGCGGCCGAACTCCGCTGAGCGGCGCCCAGGTCTCCGTGGCACCGTCGGCTGCGCCCTCCCTGCAACCCGCCGCGCCCGCCGCCGCCATTGCAGCGTCGACGGCGCCTCCGTCTTCGGCGCCTGCGCCGGCCGGCACCGTGTCCGAGTCCGTGGTCGAACGGCTTCAGACCCTCGGCCTCACGCCCGACCAGGTCGAAGGCGTCCTCAAGCTTTCGGCAGAGGTCGTCGAGCGCGTGGTGTGGGAGGTCGTGCCCGAGCTCGCCGAGGCGATGATCCGCGAGGAATTGCATCGTCTCGTCGGCGAGTGAGGCTTGACTGCCCCGCGATTTCACCGCACACGGACGGACGGATGAGCGCGCCGCCCGAGGACATTCCAAAGCAGTATTCGCCGACCGAAAGCGAGGCGCGATGGTACGAGTTTTGGGAGCAGTCGGGCTTTTTTGCAGCCTCTGAGGACCCGGACGACACGCGGCCGACCTACACGCTCGCGATTCCGCCGCCCAACGTCACCGGCTCGCTCCACATGGGCCACGCCTGCCGCACCACCTTCGAAGACGTGCTCTGCCGCCACAAGCGCATGCAGGGGCACAACACGCTCTGGGTGCCCGGCATCGACCATGCGGGCATCGCCACGCAGGTCGTGGTGGAGCGACAGCTCAAGCGCGAGGGCCTCACCCGCTTCGACCTCGGCCGCGAAAAGTTCATCGAGCGCGTGTGGCAGTGGAAAGAGCAGTCGGGGGGCCGCATCCTCGAGCAGCTTCGCAAGATGGGGGCGTCCTGCGATTGGCCTCGCACCAAGTTCACGATGGACCCGGACATGGTGCGGGCGGTTCGCGAGGCCTTCGTGCGATTCTACGAAGAGGGGCTGATCTACCGCGACACGCGCCTGGTGAACTGGGACGTCGAGGCCCAGACCGTGCTCTCCGACCTCGAGGTCGAGCAGGAGGAAAACGTCGAAGGCGCGCTGTTCGATTTCGCGTACCGCCTCGCCGACGGTGACGGTGAAGTGGTGGTGTCCACCACGCGTCCCGAGACGATGCTCGGGGACACCGCGGTGGCGATTCACCCCGACGACACGCGCTATCTTCATCTGCACGGCAAGTACGTGCGCCATCCGTTCGTCGATCGGCTGATCCCCGTCATCCTCGACGCGGAGCTGGTCGACATGGAGTTCGGGACCGGCGTCGTGAAGGTGACGCCCGCCCACGACCCGAACGACTTCGCCACCGGGAAGCGGCACGGCCTTCAGGAGATCAACATCTTCAACCTCGACGGCACCATGAACGAAAACGCGGGGCCGTTTCAGGGGCTCGAGCGGTTCGAGGCTCGGCAGGCCGTCGAGATCGAGCTCGCGAACCTCGGGCTCACGCGCGGCAGCAAAAAGCACATGATGACCCTGCCGCGCTCGCAGCGGTCGGGGACCATCGTCGAGCCGATGATCTCCACGCAGTGGTTCGTCGACATGAAGCCGCTCGCCGAGCCTGCCGTCGAGGCGGTCGAGAACGGTTCGATTCAGATTCTGCCCCCCGAGTGGACGAAAACGTACTTCCACTGGCTCCGCAACATCCAGGACTGGTGCATCTCGCGCCAGCTCTGGTGGGGGCACCCGATCCCGGCGTGGTACTGCAGCCAATGCGAGCACGTGACCGTGGCGCGCGAAGACCCGAGCGCCTGCGGCGGGTGCGGCAGCGCGGACATTCGCCAGGACGAAGACGTGCTCGACACGTGGTTCAGCTCGGGGCTTTGGCCGTTTTCCACCCTCGGGTGGCCGGACGACACGTTCACCCTCAGGCGCTTCTACCCGACGCAGGACATGGAGACCGGCTACGACATCCTGTTCTTCTGGGTCGCGCGGATGGTGATGATGGGGCTTCACTTCATGGGCGAGGTGCCGTTCACGCGCGTGCTTCTCGCGGGGCTCGTCACCGACGAGCGCGGCGAAAAGATGAGCAAGGTGAAGGGCAACGTCATCGACCCGCTCGACGTTATCAACGGCGCCACGCTCGACCAGCTCGTCGCCAAAGCGGAAGCCGCCGGCGCCAAGAAAAGCGGCATCAAGTACCTGCAAACCACCTACCCCGACGGCTTCGTCGCCTACGGCGCCGACGCGCTTCGCATGACGCTCCTGAGCTACTCGCCGCAGTCGCGGCGCATCGCGCTCTCGATCAAGCGCATCGAAGGGTATCGCAACTTCGCCAACAAGCTCTGGAACGCCTCGCGCTACGCGCTCATGCGGCTCAGCGGCACCTCGACCGTCGCTTCGCAGACCAGGCCCGAGCCGAAGGCGCTCGCCAACCGCTGGGTGCTGTCGCGGCTCTATCACGCGCTCGACGATGCAGCGACGGGGCTCGACGCGTATCGGCTCGATGACGCGTCGCAGGCGCTCTACCACTTCTTGTGGGACGAGTTCTGCGACTGGTACCTCGAGATGAGCAAGCCTGCGCTCGACAGCGGCGATGCGGCGCTGGTCGAGGAGACCGAGCAGACGCTCGTCCACACGCTCGAGACGGTGCTTCGGGCGCTCCATCCGATGATGCCGCACATCACCGAGGAGATTTGGCAGCGCGTGCCGAAGTGGAGCGAGGCTCCGGCGAGCATCATGATCAGCCGGTTCCCGAGAGCGCTGATCGACGCCAAGGCGGACCGGAGCGCCGAGCAGGCGTTCGCCGCGCTCCAGGCCTTCGTCGGCAGCGTGCGGACGATTCGCGCCGAGCACGACGTGCCGAAGAGCCACCCGATGCGGATTCACTGGCACACCGATGACGAGGCGAAGCGCGCGGTGCTCGAGGCGGAGCGGCCGACCATCGAGACGCTCGCGCGGTGCGAGATGGTGTTCGAGGCCGACGCCTCCAAGCTCGATGACCCGGCGGCCCACTTCGAGAACGCCGCGGTGTTCGTGAACCCCGGGGTGCGGGCGGCGGTGCCCGACATCATCGACGCCGACAAGGAGCGCGACAGGCTTCAGCGGGACCTCAAGAAGGTCGAAAAGGAGCTCGGCGCCGTGGAGAAGAAGCTCGGCAACCCGAGCTTTCTCGAGCGGGCGCCGGAGGCCGTCGTCGAGAAGTCGAAGCGCGACGCCTCGCAGCTTCGGGAGAAGCGTGAGCGTTTGGAGGCGGCGTTGAATAGCCTGTGAGGGGGGACTTTGGACACGGCGCCCACAGCAACGAGCTCGACCGCGGCACAGAGCCCGCTCTGCGTCGACCTCGACGGGACGCTGGTGGCGACCGACACCCTCGCGGAGAGCATGCTCGGGCTGTTGAAGCGAGCGCCGTGGAAGCTCTTCACGCTGCTTGGTTTGCTGTTTCAGGGGCGGCCGAGGTTCAAGCGCTATCTAGCTGAAAATGCTCCGGTTGACCCGGCGCTCCTCCCGTATCGGGACGAGGTGCTCGACGAGATGCGGCAGGCGCGGCGTGACGGTCGGCAGGTGCTGCTGGTCACCGCATCGGACCAGTCGACCGCCGACGCGGTCGCTCGGCACGTGGACCTTTTCGACGAAGCGATCGGAAGCGACGGCGAGCGCAACCTCAAGGCGGGACGCAAGGCCGAGCTGCTGGTGTCGCGCTTCGGCGAGGGGGGCTTTCGATACGTCGGCGACTCGCAGGCCGACCTCCCGGTCTGGAAAGAGGCGCACGAGGCGATCATGGTCTGCCCGAGCCCCGGCACCCGGCGGAGCGCCGAGCAGCTCGTGCCGAGCGTCACCGTGCTCTCGGAGCGCCCCAACAAGCTGAAAGCCGCCATCAAGGAGCTGCGCCCTCATCAGTGGGCGAAAAACGTGCTCCTGTTCGTGCCGCTCTACTTTTCGCACGAGTACACCGATCTTCGGCTGGTGTTCACGGCCGCCATGGCCTTCTTGGCCTTCAGTTTTTGCGCCTCGTCGATCTATGTGTTCAACGATTTGATCGACCTGCCGTCCGACCGGCAGCACCGCACCAAACGCGCCCGGCCGCTCGCTGCGGGGACGCTCAGCATCGCAGAGGGGGTTGGGCTTTCGCTCGGCGCGCTGGTGCTCGCGGTGCTGATCGCCGCCGTGTTCGTGAACCCGCGGTTCATCCTGGTGTTGGCCGGGTACGTGGCGCTCACCACGGCGTACAGCCTCGTGCTTAAGCAGAAGATGATCGTCGACGTGCTCACGCTCGCGTCGCTCTTCACGTATCGGGTCGTGGCTGGCGGCGTCGCGGTGGACGTGAAGCTCTCACCCTGGCTGCTCGCGTTCTCGATTTTCTTCTTCACCAGCTTGGCGTTCGTGAAGCGCTACTCGGAGCTCATGCAGCTCGACGGCTCCCAGCAGTCGCTCGCCGGCCGGAACTACGTGCCGGCGGACATCCCGATCATCACCTCGGCCGGCCCCGCCACCGGGCTGCTCGCGGTGCTGGTGTTTGCGCTCTACATCAACAGCCCGATCACGATGCAGTACTACTCGCTCCCCGAGGCGCTCTGGGGGATTTGCCTCGTGCTGGTGTATTGGCTGATGCGGATTTGGTTCCTGGCGGCGCGCGGGCAGATGGACGACGACCCCGTGCTCTTCGCGGTGAAGGATCGAATCAGCCTGATCGCAGGCGCGGTCGTCGTCGCCTGCCTGCTCGTGGCCCGCTACGGATAGCCCCGCGGGGCGCGCCCCTTCAGAAGAGCTCCATCTGCCCGGGCTGCACGATGCCTTCGTGAAAGCGCACGCCCTCGAGCTCGAGGAGCCGCTGCTTGCGCTCGACCCCGCCGCCGTAGCCGCCGAGGTGGTGGCCCGCTTCGACCACGCGGTGGCAGGGCACGACGATCGGGATCGGGTTCACGTGGTTGGCCTGGCCGACGGCGCGCATGGCGCGAGGTGATTTGATTTCTTGGGCGATACCGCCGTACGTGCGCACCTGGCCCCAGGGGATGTCGCGGAGCGCGTCCCAGACGCGGAGCTGGAAGTCGGTGCCGCGAAGGTCGAGGGGGACGCTCGCGAAGTCTTCGGGCTCGCCGTCGAAGTAGCGGCGGAGGGGCTCCGCGTAGATCGCGGGGACGGGCATCTCGTCGGCGAGGGTTTCGTTGAGCCGATCGAAAGAGAGCTCGAGCAGACCTTGGTCGGACCACGCGAGCCAAAGGGTGCCGAGGCCGCGGGCCTCGAAGGTGCCCCACCCGATTGCCGGAGCTTGGTCGGCCTGGTCGCCGGTGGTACGGTCCGCGCTCATGGCTCGATGGCTCCTCCCATGCTGCCTTCTCGTTTCAATTGCATGCGGAACGAGCCTTCGACAAGCCCAAAGGAGCACCGCGCGCTACGAGCAGTGCTACGGCGCGGACTACGACCCCGCCGTGACGCCTGACCAGCGACGCCAGTGCTGGAGCGCGTGGCTCGAGGAGCACCGCGACGGCCAGCCGCCCGAAAACGTCCGCTACGCGGAAATGCGACTGGCGCAGCTCGCGGTGGACGGGTCGACGAGGCCGCTCCCAAGCAACGACCCGGCCGTGCCCCGGGAGCCTCGCGAGCACGAGTACCCGCGCCCGATCCCGTGGATTTACCAGACGTCCGGCTGCGACCCGTACTGCAACGACGGCTGGGCCCGCTGCAACAGCTTCTGCGACATGAAAGACAAGAGCTGCGCGGCGGCGTGCGAAAGCGAGTTCCGCACCTGCGTGGACGGGTGCCCGTAGGGGGCGGGGTCAGGGGCAGTGACAGTGACAGCGTCAGTGGCAGCGACAGTGCCAGTGGCAGGGTCAGTGCCAGCGTCAGTGACAGTGGCAGGGTCAGTGACAGGGTCAGTGACAGCGTCGGTGGCAGTGCCAGCCTCAGCGTGCTTGCTGCGGCGCCGGCGTCGGTCAGATTGGGGTGGTGGTTCGCTCGTTTTTGCCTTTGGGGGTTGATGCTGCCGAGCTTCCTCGCTCGTTTGCGATCGTCGGGCGGGAGCGTTTGGGTGAGTCGGCTCTGGATGAGCGGGGGCCGCGGGCTGTTTTCGCTCGGCGGCACGACGGGTGGAGCGCCACCCTCTCGGTCGACCGCGGCACCAGCCTCTACGGCACCGGTGAGGTTGCTGGGCCGCTTCGACGAAATGGGTTCGTCACCGAATGCTGGGCGAAGCAGCCGTTTCGCATCGACCCAGACGGCACCGTAGTCGCCAACTACGACGAGCGCTCGCCGAGCCTCTATCAGGCTCACCCCTGGGTGCTCGGCGTCCGAGCTGACGGCAGCGCCTTCGGCGCCCTCGCCGACACCACGTACCGCCTCGAAATCGATCTGCGTGACGGGATTCGCTTCGCGTGCCCCGAGCCGTTCCGGGTGATCGTGATCCAAGGCGACTCCCCTCAAATGGTCGTCCAACGCCTCGCCGAGCTCACGGGCCGCATCGACCTCCCGCCCCGATGGGCGCTCGGCTACCACCAGTGCCGGTTCTCGTACTACCCGGATGCGCGTGTCCAGGCGCTCGCCTGGGAGTTTCGCGACCGCGCCATCCCCTGCGACGTCCTCTGGATCGACATCCACTACATGGACGAATACAAAGTCTTCACCGTCGACCCCTCGCGGTTCCCCGACCCCGGGGCCACCAACGACGCCCTGCGCGCGCGCGGGTTCAAGTCGGTCTGGATCCTCGACCCAGCCATCAAAGCCGAGCCCGGGTACGACGTCTACGACGAGGGCGTCCGGGACGCCCACTTCCTCCTCGACCCGAGCGGCCGGGAGCATCGCGAGAACACCTGGCCCGGCGACGCCGCCTTCCCCGACTTCACGCGCCCGGAAACCCGCGCCTGGTGGGCGGGCCTCACCGAGCGTTTCCTGCGGCACGGGATGGACGGCCTCTGGGTCGACCTCAACGAGCCCTCCCCGATCCTTCCGCTCGGCGCAGAGCTTCCGGACGACCTCCAGCACCGCGGCGGCGCCGACATCCCACCCGGCACCCACGCCCAATACCACAACGTTTACGGGATGTTGATGGCTGAAGCTACACAGCATGCGATGCGCGAAGCCCGCCCTGAGCGGCGCCCCTTCGTGCTTTCGCGGTCGAGCTATCTCGGCGGCCAGCGCTTCGCCGCCACGTGGACCGGCGACAACGTGTCGAGCTGGGACCACCTCTACTGGTCGGTGCCGATGGTGCTCAACCTCGGTCTCTCGGGGCAGCCGTTTTCGGGGCCCGACATTGGGGGCTTTGCGGGCACCCCCTCCCCCGAGCTCTTCGCGCATTGGATCGGCGTCGGCGCCTTCTTGCCCTTTTGCCGAACGCACAGCGCGCTCGAGAGCGGCGATCAAGAGCCGTGGTCGTTTGGGCCCGAGGTCGAAGACATCGCCCGGGTCGCGCTCGCGCGCCGGTACCGCCTGCTGCCCTATCTCTACACGCTCTTCCAGGAAGCGGCGACCGACGGCCTGCCCGTCGCGCGGCCGCTCTTCTTCGCAGACCCCGCCGACCCGGCGCTTCGAGACGAGGACCACGCCTTTCTTCTAGGCGCCGACGTCATGGTGCAGCCGCAGCTCACCCCGCAGGCCTCTCACGCATTCGCCACGCCTCGTGGGCACTGGCGCACCTTCACCCTCGCCGGCGAAGACCCGACGACGACCCCCGCGCATCCCGTGCTCCGCATACGCGACGGCGCCATCGTCCCCCTCGGCTCCGGCGGGCAGACCACCGACGAGGCGTGCGAGGGCCCCCTGACGTTGTTGGTCTCGCTCGATGATCACGGCGAGGCCGAAGGCCGCCTCTACGAAGACGCCGGAGACGGCTTCGGGTATCGCGACGGGGACTATCTCGAGACCACGTACAGGGCGCGTATCCGCGGCGGCGCCGTAAACGTCGAGGTTGCCTTGCAACGGGGCTACCGCCCGCGCCCAAACCGCGCGCTTCTCGTCACCCTGCTCACCGACGCCGGGCCCCGAACAGCGCAAGGCACCGACGGCAACCCGCTATCGATCGCGCTCCCTTGATCAGTGCTTGGCGTCGTCGAGGACCTTCTTCGAGAGCGGCCGAAGCAGCAGCCCGTAGAACATCTCGAGATACCGGCGCGTTTCATCCCGCTCGAGCGACGAGATGTATCGCCAAAAGCCGTAGATCCGCGAGAGCTTGAGGAGCGTCGACGCGTAGAGCTGCCAGTTATAGCGCTCGTCCACGCGCGCGATGCCCCCTTTCGAAATCGTGTCCCAGTAGGCGGGGTCGCTCTCGCACTCGCGAAGGAAGCCGAGCATCTTGTCCGCGGCTTCGGCGCCCTGCGTCGGGTCGATGTGAAAGCCCGATTTGCCGTCCTCGATGATCTCGAGCGGCCCTCCGTAGCGGGTGGCAAAGGTGGGCAAGCCGCTGCTCATCGCCTCGACCACGGTCAGCCCGAACGCTTCGAACAAAGCCGGCTGCACGAACGCCCCGCGCTGGTCGCCCACGAACCGATAGAGCTCGCCGACTTTGGTCTTGTCGGTCTGCATTTCGATCCAGCGAACGTCGCCTTCGAGGTCGTATTCGTCGAACAGCCAGTGGGCGCGTTCGATCTGCTCTCGCTCGTCGCGGTCGTTCGACTCCTCGACGCGCAGCCTGCCACCGACGATCAGAAGATTGGCCACTTTTCGGAGCTCGTCGTTTTGCGCATACCACTCGACGAGCCCGGCCATGTTCTTGATGCGGTCGAGCCGCGACATCGCAAAGAGCAGAGGCTTGTCGTGGTCGCTCAGAATTCCCCGATAGGCGCAATCGGGTGACCCGTAGACCATGTCCTGCACTTCCTCACGAAGCTCTCGAGGGCGGTGCGCCTCGTCGAAGTACGGGAAGAACACGCGCGGGTCCGCCCCCGGCGACACGATGTTGAACTTCGGGTCGAAGCAATCGATGCCTGACACCACCCGATAAAGGCGCGGCATCGAAAACGAGCTGTAGCTCTCGTACTGGCCGACGCTTTCCGCCGTGCCGGCGATCTCTTGATAGGTGCTGGTGATGATGAAGTCGGCGGTGTTCATCGCCATCAGGTCGGCGGTGTACTGAGCGGCGAAGTGGTGCTCCTGCTCGTGATGCTGCCAGTGGAGGTCGGACAGCAGGTACTTGGTCTTTTCGAGCGCGTGCGCGATGTTGCACTGCGTGACCCCGAGCCGGTGCGCGAGGATGCTCGCGACGAGATTGCCGTCCGAGTAGTTGCCGATGACGAAGTCGGGCCGAACGCCGCCGAGCTCGGCCAACAGCTCGTGTTCGGCGTCGATCGCATAGCGTTCGAGGTACGGCCAGACCTCGAAGCGCGAGATCCACTGCGGAATGACCTCGCCGCTGTGATAGTCGCGAAACGGCACCCGGAGGATGCGCGCGTGCTCGGTGCCGAGGATCGGCTCGATGCGCTGGTCGCACGTGGTTCCGTCGGCTTCGGGGATCAGCCGCGTCAGCACTACGATTTGAGGCTGGATGTCGAGGCCCTGGCTGTGAATCGATTCGCGCATTTCGCGTTCGAGCGCTCGCACCTGGTCGAGGATGTAGACGATCTGCCCGCCGGTGTCGGGCTTGCCGAGGACGTTCGACTGCCCGAAGTAGCCGTGCGGCGAAAGGATGGCGATCGAGAAAATCATCGGGATGCGCGCGAGGAAGCTCTCGAGGTTTTGCGGCGACGGCGCCTCGAGGATGTCGAGCAGCACCTCCATCATCTCGCGGATCTGCTCGGGCGTGCGGCCCCACCCGGACTCGAAGCCGAGACGGCGAAGCTCGCGGGTCAGACCGTCGCCCTCCTCTGCATCGCCGAGGATTTCGACGGCCGACTCGAGCGCGTCGCGGAGCTCGTCGACGTCGCGGAGCGTTCCGTTGAGCATGAGCTGCTGCCCGCGCACCTGGTGCACGGACAAGAAATCGAACAGGAGCTTCTGACCCCGCCCTCCGTCGACGAATAGCCGGCCGGAAAGCTGGCGATTCAGGAACTGCACGCCGCGGCCGATGCTGCGCGTTTCCTTGAGCTTCGGGAACCCGCGCTCGAAGGGGCTGAGATCGACTTCGAGCACGTACCGCTCACCGGGCGGGATGTCTGCTGCGATGCGCTCCTTGAGGTCGAGGAACTCGGTGACCGACAGCTCGCGGCAGTGCATCTCCTCCGTGTGAACCTGGAGATAGTTCCAGCGGCCGACTCGGGTGCGCACGGCCAGACACACGAACGGCTCGTCGACCACGGCCTCTTGGGCGTGCCGCATGATCCACGACATCTTCGTGTCACCGAGCGGTGCACCGACTTCGGTCGTGAGGAACTCGTCGTATTCGTGCTGAAGGTCGGACCACAGCAAGAACTGCCGGTCGAGCGCCTTGAGCCGGCGAAACAGCAGGTAGATCGGCTCCCGGTGGGCATCGATGAGCTCTTCGAGGGTTTGAATCATTCCTGTTCCTCGGGTGGGACGCGAATGTCCCCTAGGAAATCATAGCAATCGATGCCCTCGAGGATCCCGCGTGCGTGCGCGGTTTCTGCAAAATGCACGCGAGGCCGGCCGCGAAGGCTCTCGAGCTCCGGGGTGTGATTGCTGACCACTACGCCCAGCGTATCGCCTGAAAGCATGTCCCAGTCGTTTCCCGAATCACCGGCCACCAAGAGCCGCTGCGGCTCGAGATTCCACTTGAAGCAGAAAAACCGAATGGCAAGGCCTGGCGAGGCGCGGACAGGCACGACGTCCAGGATGGTTTCGTGGTCGACGATGGTCGTGACCCGGAGGCCTTCCTGGCGGAGGCGTCGGCGAATCTCCCGGAGCGTCGGGGCGTGGCGGGGGTCGAGCCGGTAGCGTAGGCGGTACTGGGTCTCCGACTGGATGACGCGCTCGAGGCCCGGAATGGCCTCCATGACTCGGGCCAGCGCGTCCCGATCCCAACGGTAGCGAATCTGACGCTCCCAGGAGCGGTCCGGCAGGAGGTGGGTGCCGTAGTGGAGCTCGCTTCCCGCTGCCGTGATCATCACGTCGGGAACGCGGACGTCGAGCTCGCTCATGAGCGCGAGCGCCTCGTCGAGGGTGCGGCCCGTCGCGATGCCGAAGCCGACGTTGGCGTCCGTCGCTTCGAGGCGTTCGAACAGCGTCGCGAGGGCCTCGTCGTCGCCCGTCAGGGTGTCGTCGACGTCGGTGACGATGAGCCGGTCCATGCCGGCGAGCTCGGGCCGGCGCCGTGCGAGAGGGGTCGGCCGCGCGGCTCGCATCACGCGTCGGGCCTCCTGCACGTAGCGCGCGGCGTGGCTGTCCCAGGTGTAGTTGGCGTGCACGGCCTCGAGCCCATCCTCGGACCAGCGCCGCCAGCGTTCCTCGTCGCTCAGCGCATCGCTCAGGGCCTCGCCGATCGCGTGGTGGTCGAGTGCATCGACCAGAAGGCCGTTCTGGCAGGTGCCGATGATGTCCTGCGGGCCGCCGTCATTGGTGGCGACGAGCGGCAGGCCGGTCGCGGCGGCTTCGAGCAGAGTGAGCCCAAACGGCTCGGTGAGCGCGGGGTTCACGAAGATGCCTTCGGTCTTCGCAGCGAGCCGGTAGAGCTCGGGCACGTCGGCCGAGTCGTGGTGCTTGGGATACGCCACCGAGCCGTAGAGGTCGTAGCGATCGATCAACGTGAGGATTTGCGTCAGCACCCTTCGAGGGCCCGCGCCCAGCTCGACGATGTCGTCCCGATTGCCCGCGATGACGACCAGGTTCGCGATGTCGCGCAAACCTTCGGTTTCGCCGAACGCCCGCAGCAGCCCCTCGAAGTTCTTGCGCTCGTCGGGTCGGGCCAAGGCCAGCACCATCGGTTTGGCCGGGTCGTTCAGAAAGCGGTCGAGGTCGTTGGCGATCGCGGGGCGCTTCCATGCATCGCCCGGCGGGGAAAACCGCGACAGGTCGACGCCCGGAGGAATGACCTTCATGCGGTCTGGTTGGTAGTGGTCGTAGAGCTCGTACTGCTCGCGCACCTCTTGGCGGGTGCTCGCGATCACGAGCGCGGCCGTCTCGAGCGTGCGCTCCTCCGCTTCGATCCGCTGTCCAAAGCGGTACGTCTTGTCGTCGGCCTCGCCTTTGGAGGCGAGGCGCATTTGCTTGACGCGGCCGAGTGAGTGGCCGGTGAAGACGAACGGCACGCCGAACAGCTTGGCGAGCCTCGCCCCGACGTAGCCGCCATCGGCGTAGTGGCCGTGAATCAAATCCGGGGTGCGCTCCTGCATGCGCACGTACCGGGTGAGCTGATCGAGCATGCTGTCGAGATGCGGCCAGAGGGTTTCTTTTCGGAGGTAGCGCCGCGGGCCGAACGGGATGCGCACGATTTGAGCGCCTTCGCAGATCGGCTCGAAGGGGCGCGAGTAGCTCTCGTCGACGCGATGGTCTTCGATCGAACGTGTGATGACATCCACCCGGTCGACGTCCGGATGCTCTGCGAGCGCCCGTGCCTGGTCGACCACATAGGACACCTGCCCGCCCGTGTCCGCGTCGCGCCCGAGCTCGATGTCGGTCGCGCGAACGAGGCCGTGCAGCGTCAGCGAGAGCACGTAGAGGCCCTGCACCCCGGGCGCGCTGATCGTCCCGGTGCTAGTGTCCTCGCCCCATTCGGTGAGGTGGCGCTCGTAGAGACCGAAATCGGTGGTGGTTGCGCCCCGGATGCCGCAGAGGTCCGCCGCAAACGCGGCCGCGCGGTCGAGCGTGGTCTGGTGGTCCCAGGATTGAAGCAGGCCGAGGCACACTACGGCGCTGAACGCGTCGCCCGCCCCCACCGTGTCGACGAGGTTGGTGACAGGCGCCGCCGTCGCTTCGAAGACGCGCTTCCCGCCGACCACGGACAGCGCGCCTTGGGAGCCGCGAGTGACGATGACGCCTTCGATGTCGTGCTCGCGGGCGAGGCCGAGCGCGGCGTCCCGGCAATCCTCGAAGCGGTCGGTGGGCATGGCGGTGAGCTGGGCGAGCTCCGCGTCGTTGAGCTTCACCCAGCGGCCGGTCGAGAGACACCAGTCGAGCACGTCGCGCGTCCACCAGGGGTCGCGGAGGTTGATGTCGATGACGGAAGGCGCATCGACCTCGTCACGCAGCTTGCGCAGCGTGGCGCGGCTTTCGTCGGAGCGGAGGGCGAGCGTGCCGTGGTAGAGAAGGCCGGGCGGCTCCGCGGCGACGGCCTCGATAGCGGGCTTCGGCTCGATGAAGTCCCAGGCCTGACCCGGCGCGATCTCGAAGCGGTTTTCGCCATCGACGATGGTGGCCGTGACGCGGCCCGTCGGTTGCCCGGGCTTCGTTTGCACGCCCTCGGTGAAGAGGTCCCAGCTCGTCATCCGCTCGAGGATCTCGGCGCCTTCCAAGTCGTCGCCCACCGCGCTGATGACGAGCGGGTTGGAGTTGAAGCCTCTTAGGTGCCACGCGACGTTGAAGGGCGCGCCGCCGAGAACGCGGCTGCCGTCCGGGAAGTGGTCGAACAGCACCTCGCCAAAAATGACAGGACGTTTGTGAAAACGATGCACGGATTCTCAGCAGACGCCCTGGGAGGTGCAAGCGGGGTCGGTCCTCGCTAGGCTCACGTGCGGATGAGCATAACACGAACCCTGCTGGCGTCGGATCTCGATGGCACGCTGATTCCGCTCGAAGCGGGCGAGCAGCACCTGCGCGGGGTGCAGGCGTGGGCAGACGCCGTGCGCGCGCAGCCCGACCTGATGCTCGCATACGTGACGGGACGTCACCTTGCGCTCGCGCAGGCCGGCGTCTCCGAGCTCGGGCTGCCGCTGCCCAATTGGTTCGTTTGTGACGTGGGCACCAGCGTGTACCGGCGCGAAGACCGAGGCTACGTCCTGGACGAGGCGTATCGCGTGGCGATGCGGGAGGCGCTTGGCGGGCTCACCGGGGAACAGGTGCGCCATGCGGTCGCGGCCATCGAGGGTCTCGAGCTCCAGGAAGAGGAAAAGCAGGCGGAGTTCAAGGTCAGCTACTACACGGCGCGCCGCCCCGAGGCGTGGCTATCGACCGTGGAGGCTCGGCTCGACGAAGCGGGCGCACAGGTGAGCCTCGTCGCGAGCTTCGACCCGGTGACGTCGCGCGGTCTCCTAGACGTGCTCCCCGCCGGCGTCGCGAAGGACTACGCCGTTCGATACCTGCACGACCACACCGGCATCGACGAAGCCCACCTCGTCTACGCAGGCGACTCGGGCAACGACCGCGCCGCCATGCTGGCAGGCTACCGCGTGATCGTCGTCGGCAACGCCGACCCGGCGCTCAAGAAAGACTTGGAAAGGGAATCGGCCATCCGCGGGCTCACTGGCAAGATCTATTTTGCTAGCGCATCTTACGCTGCAGGCGTCTTGGAGGGGTTGCGCCATTTTCGAATGGTTTGAGGGAGTCGGGGGCGGTGGCAGGGACAGGGACAGCGGCAGTGACAGCGACAGTGTCAGGGGCAGCGACAGCGGCAGTGGCAGCGGCAGCGTCGGTGTCAGCGCCAGCGACAGTGCCAGCGTCAGTGCCAGTGACAGTGCCAGCGTCAGCGCCAGTGCTAGCGGCAGTGGCAGCGTCAGCGCCAGTGTCTGCGCCAGCGAGCTGCGTCAGCGTCAATCCCGCCAGGGGAAGGGGCGGCGTGCTACCCTCGTGGCGTGCGGCCGTTCGCCCTCGTTCTGGTGCTCTCGATCTTCTCGGCTCAGTGTGACGACACCGAGCTCCCAGCGGGACCGGCGTGCGACTGCGTGTGCAGCAACGAGCGCGTCCCCGCCTGCTACAGCCGCGGGCGCAACGACTGCCCCCCGAATCCAGCCTGCACGACGGACGAAGAATGCGACGTCTTCTGCCAGTCCGACGCGCTGTGCGCGGAGCCCGATCCGAAGTACGCGGAGTGCCGTCGGGGCGACGATCCCGACCGCAATGCCGACCTCTACTGCGTCCAGACGCCCCAGTGCGGGGATGTGACCCAAGAAGAGTGCCGCGAGCGACTCGAGCGCTTCGGCTGCAACTTCGAATGGCTCTTCTACCGAATGTGCGTCGCCGAAGAGGGCTGCGACTCCGAGTATTGCGACCGCTTCCTGGGCAGCTGGGACCAATGCAGAGCGCAAGAAGAGGAAAGCGGGTGACGACTAGCTCGAGCGGCTTCGCACTAAGTGGAGCACGCCACGGCCGAGGAAAAAGAGGCCTAGGCCGTCGAACAGGATGCTCAGGATGCTGAAGTCGCCGAGAAAGATCGAGCTGCCCATCAGCAGCCCGAGACCGATGATCACTGCGCCCCAGAAGATGTCTTGCATGCGTGCCCCCCTTTCGTGGCCGTGATGCCTTCCGCCTCAGTGTAGACGATCGACGTGGGTCCATGGTGAGCTGCCTCGCCAACGATTTGCTGTCGGTGGGCGCTCTGCGCAACTCTGGTAGGCGGAGGGAACGGCAGTGTTCAGACGCCTGGTTCCGATCGCCGTGCTGATCGTCGTTGGTTGCGGAGACAGCGGCCCAGATTACGGAATCCCCGACGATTGGGGCTGCAACCTGCCCGAGCCGCCGAATCCGAGCCGCTGCGGGCCGACGCCGTGCGATGACGACCTGGACTGCGACGAAGGAATGCGGTGCGAACCAACGGTCGGCTACTGCCGGCGTGACGCGGCGAACTGAACATGACCCTCGTTGGCGGCCGCCGAGCCTATCGGCAGGGGGTCGGCGTCCAGCGACAGCACGGCATCCCTGGCGCTCTGGGCCGACAAGGGCGCGACTTGCTATCGTGAGGGTATGGACGGGCCTACGTCGGAGTACCTCGAGGTCGACCATCCGTGGTTCTCGAGTCGGCACATGCCGATCTACCGATGGACTTTCCCACCAGAAGCCACCGACGAAGAGCTCAGCTCGGCTTTCCGCGCGCGGGAAACGGTGGCGACTCGAGCCCGCTACGACGCGGCGTGGATCATCGACATGTCGAACATCCGAAAAGCGCCAGCCACGCAGCGCCAAGCGATGGCTCAGCATCTCAAACGTTTCGGAGAATACGCGAATCGCTGGAACGCCGGTTCGGCGTTGATCGTACCGAACCCATGGCTGCGCGGCCTCGTGACCGCCGTGACCTGGCTGTCGCCACCGAAGTTCCCCTATCGACTGTTCGCGGACTCCGTCGAGGCAGAACGTTGGGCAAGGAAGCAGCTCGCCAAGAGGCGCTCCGAGCGAGATTGACCACCGCTAGCGTCGGCGTGGCTGAGCCTGACCCTGGTGGCTGAGCCTGACCCTGGTTGGCGTTCGCCGGCGGCGATGAGTGCATCCGTTCGGTTCAGTGTGGCAACGCCCTGAAATCGCTTGGGGCATGCATGGCGCGCTTACTGCGTACACGCATTGCATGACCCAGCCTCGCTTCGTGCTTGTGGGTAGCACCTGCCTGGTCACCCGCCGGACTCTTCGCCGCTATCACCTCTTTCGGCCCGACCCGTCGATTCGCCAGCTCTACCTCTACACGCTCGCGGTCTGCGCGAAGGAGTTTGGGGTGCTCGTGCATGGCGTGACCCTCATGTCCACGCACGAGCATCTCGTTCTCACCGACCCTGGACGGCGCTTGCCAGACTTCCTCCGCCGCCTTCACCGGCTCGTTTCCCTCGGCACCAAGGTGCTTCGCAAATGGGAGGGACCCACGTGGGACCACGAAAAGAGCTCGGTCGTTCGACTCCTCACAGAGCAGGCCATGATCGAAAAGCTTGCCTACGTGATGGCCAACCCGGTCAAGGCGGGCCTCGTCCGTGAGGCCCGCGACTGGCCGGGCATCACGGTGCTTCCGCACGAGCTCGGCCGACGCACGTTCACGATCAATCGGCCCGCCGTGTATTTCGACCCCGACAACCCCAAGTGGCCCGACACGATCGAGCTGACGCTCACGCTTCCGCCGCCGCTCGAGCGCACCTATGGCGCACAAGCCGTCCGGGGCGCCGTAAACGCGGAGCTTCAACGCCAGGAGCGGCTCGGGCGAGAGGAGGTCAAGGCACGGGGCTGGCGCGTCCTAGGCCCGGACCGCGTGCGGCGTCTGTCGCCCTATCGGCGAGCGACGAGCTTTGAGCCGCTTCGGAGCCGAAACCCGACGTTCGCGGTGGGGCGTGGGCAGCGGACGGTCTTCTTCCAGGCCGTCGTGGAGCTTCGCGCCTTTCGCCGAGCCTACCGGCAGGCGCTCGAGCAATGGCGCGCGGGGCTTCGGAGCGTCGTGTTTCCGCAGGGCACCTGGTGGATGTGCCAGGTGCATGGGGTCGTTGCGCAAACGTAGTCGAGCCTAGGCAGAGTTGAAGGAAGCCGCGCGCGTGGTTGCCGTATCGGTGCGTCTGCGGCCCCCCGCGCAGCGTCCAGCTCGCCTATGGAGCAGAGCGGGAAGGCTCGTCATGGCGAATCCGGACTCAAACGTGCGTTCGGGATTCGGTCGTAGGCGCCGCGAGGCGTCTCGGCGCGCCATCGAGCCTGGTAGGTTTTGCGCTCAACCAGGGTCTGATGGATCCAACCAGGGGCGGGTTGTTGCAACCAGGGGCGGGTTGTTCAACCAGGGGCGGGTTGTTAAAAAGGGGACTGTCCCCTTTTCTAGGTTTTGCATGCGCCCCAGCTCTCGCCCCAGGCGGCGTCGACCGGGAGCGGAACCGACAGCGGAATCGCGTTTTGCATGTGGTCGATGACCATGGCTTCGAGCCGTTCTCGCTCGTCGGGCGGCGACTCGAACACCAGCTCGTCGTGCACGGTCAGCACCATGCGGCTCTTCAAACGCTGCCGCTCGATGTCCTTTTGAATGGCCACCATCGCCACCTTCATGATGTCGGCCGCCGTGCCCTGAATCGGCGTGTTCTGTGCGATGCGCTCCGCCCCCGAGCGTAGGTTGTGGTTGCGGCTCCGGATGTCCGGGAGCGTGCGCCGCCGGCCGAGCAGCGTCGTCACGAAGCCGTTCGCGTGCGCCTGCTCCACGGTGTCGTCCAAGAACGCTCGCACACCCGCGTACTGGTCGAAAAACGCGTCGATGTATCGCTTGGCCTCGGAGCGCTCGATCTTGAGGTTCCGCGCGAGCGCGAACTGGGTCTGGCCGTAGATCACCGCGAAGTTCACCGTCTTGGCCTGCCCGCGCATGTGCCGGGTCACCTCGTCCGGCTCCACGCCGAACAGCACGCAGGCGGTCTGCACGTGCACGTCGTCCCCCCGCGAGAATGCCTCGACCAGCACCGGGTCACGGCTCAGGTGGGCCAGCACGCGAAGCTCGATCTGCGAATAGTCCGCCGCCAGCATGGACCAGCCTTCCTGGGGCACGAAGGCGTCTCGCACCCGCCGCCCCATTTCGGTGCGAATCGGGATGTTTTGGAGGTTCGGGTCGCTCGACGAGAGCCGCCCGGTCGCCGCGACGAGCTGGTTGTACCGCGTGTGAATCCGCCCGGTCTTCGGGTCGACCTCCCGCGGCAACGCGTCGAGATACGTGCTCTTGAGCTTCGAAACTGAGCGGTATTCGAGGATTGCCTGCGGCAGCGGGTGCATCAGCGCCAGCTCTTCCAGCACCCCGTGGTCGGTCGAGCGCGCCGTCTTGGTCTTCTTGATCACTGGGAGCTCGAGCTCGTCGAAGAGGATCGTCTCGAGCTGCCTCGGGGAGCTCACGTTGAACTCGTGCCCGGCAAGCTCGGTGGCGCGGGCGTGCAGGGTCTCGAGCTCGGCCGCCGCCTCGGTCGAGAGCTCGTCGAGCAGCGAGGTATCGACCCGGATCCCGTCGAGCTCCATCTTCGCGAGCACTCCAGAAAGCGGCAGCTCCACGTCGTAGAACAGCCGCTCGAACTCGCCCTCGTGCATGCGCGGCGTCAGCAGCTCGCTCAGCCGGTAGGTGTAGTCGGCTCGCTCGTTTGCAAACCCCGCAACCGGGTCGACCTCCAACTCGTCCCAGGCGAGCGCCTTCTTGCCCTTCCCCCGCACCGCCTCTTCTTCCTTGAGCTCGCCGTCGAGCTCGTGCCGCGCCACGTCCTCGAGCCGGTGCGCGTGCCTCGCTGGGTCGAGCAGGTAGCTCGCGATCGAGGGGTCGAACTTCGCGCCACGAAAAGTCACCCCCCGCTTCGCCCAGAGCACCGTCTCACGCTTCACCAGAGCGAGCTTCGGAATGAGCGAGTTCTCGAGCAGCGGCTTCAGCACCGGCTCCGCATCCTCCCAGCTCAGGTGATCCGGTGCGCCGATGTACCGGTGCCCGAGCGGAATGTACGCGCTCACGCTCTCGAGCCAGCTCACCGCGACGCCCGCCAGCTCGCCGCGGTTCGGGTCTTCGATGTCGAGCACCGAGTAGATCGCAAAGCTCCCCGCGTCGCGAATCGCGCCCGCGATGCGCGCAAGCCCCTTCTCGTCGACGACCGTCTCGTAATGCCCTTCGACCACCGGCGCCGGATCGAGCTGCGCGAGCAGCCGCGTCAGCTCGAGCTCGCTGAACAACGCGCGAAGCGCCGCGAGGTTGCCGCCGTCGTACGCGCGCGTCACCGCACCGGTGTCGATCTCGACGTCGTCGCGGAGCGTCACCAGCTCGCGCGAGGTCATCGCGTCGTCGCGATGGTCGGTGAGCTTCGCCTTGAGCGCCTTTCGCGTGATCGACTCGAGGTTTTCATAGACACCGTCGAGGCTCCCGTGCTCGCCGAGCAGCTTGGCGGCGGTCTTCTGCCCGACCGAAGGCACGCCCGGCACGTTGTCCGAGCTGTCGCCCATCAGCGCCAGAAGGTCGCGCACCTGCCCGGGCTCCACCCCGAGCTTCTCGCGCGTCTCCTCCACGCCGAAAACCTTGTCGCGCATCGTGTCGTACATCACCACGTCCGGGCCCACGAGCTGCAACAGGTCCTTGTCGGCGCTCACGATGACCACGCGGAGCTTTTTCTCGCGCGCTTCGGCGACGATGGTGGCGATGATGTCGTCCGCCTCGAAACCGGACATCTCGACCGGCGACATCCCCCACGCATCGACGATCTCGCGCACGCGAACCATCTGCTGCTGGAGGTCGGGCGGCGCGGGCGGCCTGTTGGCCTTGTAGTCGTCGTAGAGCTCTTTTCGAAACGACTTGTCGCGCGAGTCCATCGCGACGATGACCGCGTGCGGCTCACGCTCGCGCAGCAGCTTGTGCAGCATGCTGCTGACCCCCGCCACCGCGTGGGTCGGCTCCCCTTTGCTGTTCGAGAGCGGCGGCAGCGCGTGGTACGCGCGGAACACGTACGAGCTGATGTCGATCACGTAGATCGTCTCCGGATCGCCCGGCTTGGGGAGCGCCGCGGTCATCGCGGGCACCATCCACCGCCGCAAACACGAGGTCAAGGAGCGACCCGGGTTGCGAACGGGCTTGCGGCCATGCTACGCGCACGGCCGCGTCCCGGCGCTTTTTGCCCATGTTCGAAACGCTCACCAAAGGCTTTCGCAACGCCCGAAACCGGCTTGCAGGCGTCGCCGAGCTGACCGAGGAAAACATCGATCAGGCGCTCCGCGACGTGCGCCTGTCGCTGCTCGAAGCCGACGTCGAGCTCGGCGTCACCAAGGCCTTCCTCGCGAGCGTGAAGGAAAAGGCGATCGGCCAGGTCGTCGAAACCTCGGCCAAGGCCAAGGGCCGCAAGGTCAAGATCGGGCCTGCCGAGCAGTTCGTGAAGATCTGCCAGGACGAGCTCGAGTCCATGATGGGCTTCGAGGGCGAGCCGGTGGAGTTCGCCAAGAAGCCCAAGCCCACCGGCATCATGATGGTCGGGCTTCAGGGCTCGGGTAAGACCACCACGGCGGCCAAGCTTGCGCGCCTTCTCGAGACCACGGACGCGCGCAAGCCGCTCCTCGTCGCCGCCGACGTCGCCCGCCCCGGCGCCATCGAGCAGCTTCAGGTGCTCGGCGAGCAAATCGACGTGCCGGTCTTTTCGATCCCCGGCGGGCTGCCGGTCGAGATCTGCAAGCGCGGGCTCGCCCAGGCGAAGAAGCTCAAGTGCGACACCGTCATCTACGACACCGCGGGCCGCCTCGCGATCGACGAGCCGCTCATGCAGGAGCTCTCCGAGATTCGAAGCTCGGTCGACCCGCAAAACGTCTTTCTCGTCGTCGACGCCATGATCGGCCAGGACTCGGTCAAGACCGCCAAGTCGTTTCACGACCGGCTGGGCCTGAGCGGCGTCATCCTCACCAAGCTCGACGGTGACGCGCGCGGGGGCGCGGCGATTTCGATCAAGAACGTCACCGGCACCGCCGTGAAGTTCGTCGGCACCGGCGAATCGCTCGATCGAATCGAGGAGTTCCGTGCCGAGGGCATGGCGAGCCGCATCCTCGGCATGGGCGACGTCGTCGGCCTGATGAAGGACTTCGAAGACGTCGTCGACGAAAAGAAGGCCGAGCAGGACGCGAAGCGAATGCTCCGCGGCCAGTTCTCGCTCGATGATTTCCTCGAGCAGCTTCAAACCCTGCAGAACATGGGCCCGCTCCAGGACCTTCTCGACAAAGTCCCGTTCTTCGCCGACAGCGTTCCGGACGGCTTCCAGGTGGACGAGCGCGAGATCGGGCAGATCAAAGCCATCGTCAGCTCCATGACGCGCCAGGAGCGCGCCGAGGCCGAGCTCTTTCAATCGCAGCCGACCCGGCTCGTTCGCGTCGCCAAGGGCTCGGGCACGAGCGAGAAGCAGGTCGCCGAAATCCTTCAGCGCTTTGCGTTCATGAAGCAGATGATGGGTTCGATCGGCTCCCAGGCGGGCATGCTCTCGAAGATCCCCGGCATGAAGCAGATGGCCTCGGCCAACCGCCTTCGCGATGCGGTGAAGACAGGCGGCCTCGAGCACAACCCGATGATGGCCAACCTCGCCGACTCGCTGCTCGAAGCCGCGGTCGCGGAGCAAGGCGGCTTCGGCCCGGCACAGGGCGCCCAGCCCCGGAAGGTCGTCAACAAGGGCAAGAAGAAGTCCAAGCGCAAGATGCAGAAAAAATCTCGGCGCAAATCGCGTCGCTAGCCGAGGCATGATGCGCCACCGCTCCTTGGCCCCATTTGTCATCTCGGCGCTGCTGGCCGGCTGCACGAGCGACGTGGAACCGCTGACTCCAGCACAGCGGCAGGCGGTCGCAGAATACGTGTCGAAGGTTGCGCCCTCGCCGCAGCACGCGCTCTCCGCCCGCTTCGGAGACGCGATCGAGCTCCTCGGCTACGACGCGGATCGAAGCACGTGGCGCCCGGGCCAAACCCTCCGCATCACCTGGTACTGGCACGCGCTTCGGGCGCCGGGCAAAGGCGTGTCGCTCGTCACCCAGGTCGAAGACGACGCCGGGCGAGTGCTCGACCAGCACGGCAACAGCACGCTTCGGTGGCTCTATGGCCCAGACCGGTGGCGAGCAGGCGAGTACGTGCGCGACGTGCAGCAGCTCCATTTGCCGGACGACTGGGCGGCGAAGACCGCACGCATCTACGTCGGCTCCGCCCTAAACGGTGAGCCGCTCCGCGTGTCCAACATGCCCGAAAGCGACGGACGGGTGCTCGGAGCGTCGATCCCGACAACCCCGAGTGAAGAGGCGCCCCGCCCGACCGACGGCCTCCCTCGAATCGCCGTCGTCGAAACCAGGCGGCCCCCGCGGCTCGACGGCCAGCTCGACGACCCGGTGTGGAGCTTTGCGGAAACCACGCGCGCGTTGGTCGACACGCGGAGCGGCGAGCGAGCTGCGTTTCGCGCGTTTGCCAAGCTCCTCTGGGACCGCCGCTACCTCTACGTCGGCGTCGACGTAGAGGACGACCTGCTGCTCGCGAACATGACGGAGCACGACGAACACCTCTGGGAGCAGGACTGCGTCGAGCTGATGATCGCCCCGGGTCGGAGCGGCCGACGCTACTTCGAGATTCAGGTATCGCCTCGCGGCGTCGTGTTCGACGCGCGATACGACTCGAGACGATCGCCGAAACCGTTTGGGCGCGTCGACTGGAGCAGCCGCGCGCGCGCCGGTGCGTCGATTCGAGGCACGCTCGACGACGACGTCGGCGATGCGGGCTATTCGGTGGAGATCGCGATCCCGTGGCAGGCGTTCAGCGTTTCTCCCCCCGCGATCGGGGACACGTGGCGCGCAAACGTGTACGTCATGGATTCGAATCGAGACGGCCAGCGCGCCGCCGCGTGGTCGCCCCCGAAGGTGGCTGATTTCCATGTGCCAGGCCGATTCGGTATCCTGGCGTTCGAGGGGGCGCCGAGCGACATGGTGGGAGCAAACCAACCAAAAACGATTCCGAGGGAGCGCATGCCGGTGCAGGTCGACCGTGGCGATGCCTTGGACCGCGGCCTCAAAGACAAGCTGATCCGGAAGCAGGCGGCCGACCGGCGGCAGCCTGGCGAGCCTCCTCCGCGCATCCCGAGCGCAGCCGAAGATCTTGAATCAGGGGAGCCCTCTCACTAAGGTCTGCCCCCGCGGGACCATTCCGCACGATGCTCCGCACACGTCTCATCGCCGGTCGCACCTCGGGCTTGATCCTCAGCGCGGTCTTTGCGTCCATCGCGACGCTGGCCGGTCACGTCGAGGTCGTGCTGGAGCCGCTTCGCGTCGACCCGGCTCGCCCCGCCCCGGTCACGCTGCGCGTCCCCGCGAGCTATCTCCCCAAAGAAACCCACGCGGCGCACCGCGGGCTTCCGCAGCCGCTCGTCGTAGCGCGGGGTGACACGCTCGAGGACCCTGAGAGCCAGCGCACGGTCCGGGCCTTCGAGCGTGAGCGACGCCCACCAGACCGAGAGAAGCTGCTCGGCGTGTGGCTCAGCTACTTCCTGATCGCCTACATCTTCTTATCGTACTTGCGCCTGTTCACCGGAGGCCGGGGGTCACTGCTCCGCACGCAGGCCGGCCTTCTGGTGCTGATCGGCGCCACGTGCCTCGGCGCCAAGCTGCTCCTGTTGTTCACCGGCATCTCGCCCTATCTCCTGCCGCTCGCCACGGTGCCGCTTTGGGCTGCGCTCTACTTCAACCGAGGCACGGCGACCGCGACCGGCCTTTGCATCTCGCTCGTGTGCGCGTCGTTCGTCAGCTTCGACATACCCGTCGTGGTCGTGTACCTCGCCACCACGCTCGGCGTCGGTGTTTTCTTTCACGACCGAAAGCACGTCACCCACATGCTGGTTGCCGGCACGGCCGCCGGGCTTTTTGCGGCTCTCGTGCTGATCGCCGTGGCCATGGCAGCGGGCCGGCCCATCGACGTCGTGGGCGACGTCGCGAAGCTCGACGGCTCGATCCTGCTCTCGACGATTGCAGGAGGCATGCTGTCCGGGGTGCTCGCCGTTCTGCTGCAGCGCGTGGCAACCTCTGCGCTCGGCGTCGTCACCCGAGGTCGCCTTCAGGAGCTCACGGACGTCGACCATCCGCTCCTCCGCAAGATGTCTCGAGACGCCCCTGGCTCGTGGCAGCACGCTCGCGCGATGGCCAATCTCGCCGAAGGCGCGGCCGCGGCAATCGGTGCGGACGCCCTGCTGACGCGCGTGGGCGCCTACTACCACGACCTCGGTAAGACCATTCAGCCGAAGTATTTCGTCGAGAACCTCGTCCCCGGCGAGCCGTCGCCGCACGGGGATCTCGAGCCCGACGTGAGCGCCGACGCGATCATGGCGCACGTGGTGGAAGGCGCGCGCATCCTTCGGGAGGGAGGTGTGCCCGAGCCGGTGGTCGAGTTCGCGTACACCCACCACGGCACCAGCGTGATCGAGTACTTCTGGCACAAGACGCTCGAGGCGGGAAACCCCAAAGGCCTCTCCGACGCGGCGTTTCGCTATCCCGGGATGAGGCCTCGCACCAAGGAGACCGCGATTCTCATGCTGGTGGACGCGATCGAAGCCGCCGCGAGGACCGTAGACGAGCCCACCCGCGAGAAGTTCGAGGGCGTCGTGCAGCGCGTGATGAACGTCAAGCTGCGCCAGGGCCAGCTCGACGTGTGCGGTCTCACCATGGAAGACCTCCGCGTGATTCAGTCCACCCTCATCGACACGCTCTGCAACGTGTACCACAACCGCATCAAGTATCCGTGGCAAGACAAAGAGGAAGAGGGCGAAGCTCAGCTACCCGTCCCCGGGGTCGCTACCGAACGCGACGTGGCGCGCGAACGAAGCCGTGAGACCACGTAGTCGCACCGCCGCTCTGCTCGCCGTCGTCATCGCGCTTTTCATCGCCGCATGCGATCAGCTCGGCAATCCGCCGCAGTACGTCACCGGCCCGACGTCCTGGCAGAACGGGCAAGAGGACCTCATCACGACCAGCCGCTCGTTCCGAGACGAGAACACGATTCGCCGCCTCGCGTCGGAAGGCCTGCAGGAGCTCGACCACGCCGACCCGTCGTTCGGCCCCTCGCAAACCCTGACGATCGTCTCGGTGGTTCCGCGCCGGCTTCTGCCTTCCCGCGGCGGGGCGATCGTGCTCGTCACGGTGTTCGAGCTCGAAGGCCAGGCGCCCGAGGTGCGCCGCTGGCCCGTGTCGGCGCCCGCGCGGCGCTGGACCGGTGCGTTTGCTTTGCCTGGCCCACCTAAGGCGGCGGTCACGTCCCTGGCGCCATGAGCCCCGACCGCGTTTCGCGCACGTCGGGGAACTCCTTCAGCGACCGCCCGTCTTTGCGGAACTCGTCGATCGATTCGAGGAAGCCCCGCGCGACCTCGGGGTCGAACTGCGTCCCTCCGCAGCGCCCGATTTCGCCGATGGCGATGTCGTGGGCGAGCGCCTTGCGATAGGCGCGGTCACTCGTCATCGCGTCGTAGGTATCGGCGACAGCGATGATCCGGGCGATGAGCGGAACGTCGTTGCCCGTGAGGCCGAGCGGATACCCCGAGCCGTCCCAGCGCTCGTGGTGCAAGTGCACACCGGGGATGAGCGGATGCAGAAACTCGATCGGCTGGAGGATGTCGCGCCCGTGCTCCGGATGCTGCTTGAAGATCTCGTACTCTTGCTGCGAGAGCTTGCCGGGCTTGTTGAGGTTCATCACGCAGCCGATTTTGCCGATGTCGTGCATCAGCGCCGACTGGCGGACGATCTCGATGTCCGCATCGCTGAGCCCGAGCTTGATCGCGAGGATTTGCGCGTAGGCCGCGACGCGTGCCGAATGCCCGGCCGTGTATCGATCCATCTTGTCGATGGCGCTCGCGAGCCCGCGGATGGTCTGCTTGAACGTGGCCTGAAGGTCTTCGTAGAGGCGTGCGTTTTCGATCGCGGCCGAGGCCCGGTCGGCGGTGGCGTGCAGCAGCTTTCTCTGGCCTTCGTCGAAGCGCTTGCCCTGCGAATAGCTGACCGCACAAAGGAATCCGATGGTGTTGGACCTCGCGGTGAGCCTGGCCACGGCGAGCGATTGCGGCAGCGGTGGCTCCCCGGTGGACTCGAAAAACGGCCAGCAGCTCTCGCCGTGCTCGAGCAGGGCCGACGACCGAACGAAGTGCGCCGTGAGCGCGTCGACGCTGAGCGCGTCCGGCTCTCGCCGGAGACGGTAACTCGGGTTGAGCTCGGTGCTGCGGCGATAGAATCCGCCGCCTCCGTCGCTCAAGAGCACCGACACCGCATCGGAGTCCACCTCGTCGATCGCGGCGCGGCTCAGGGTGTGCACCACCTGCTCGAGAGAAAGGCTCGCCGCGATGGCTTCGCTCACCTTGTAGAGCGAGAGCGCTTCCTTGAGTCGAAAGTTCTCGGCCTCGAGCCGCTGCCTTTCGAGCCCGCGGCGGATGGTGTGCACCACTTCTTCGACCTTGAACGGCTTCAGCACGTAGTCGTAGGCGCCCTGCTTCATCGCCTCGATGGCGGTTTCGACGGTGCCGAAGCCGGTCATGATGATCGTCACGACGTGCGGGGTGTGCTTTCGGATCGCGGCCAAGAGCTCGAGGCCGCCCATGTTCGGCATCTTCAGGTCGCTCAAGACCAGGTCGAAGCGGTCGCGCGAAAGCTCGACGAGCGCGCCGCTGCCGTCCTCGGCCGTGCGCACGTAAAAGCCCTCCATCGTGAGGAAGTCGGCCAGGATCTCCCGGATCACCTCCTCGTCGTCGACCACGAGGACCTTCGGGACCTCTTCGCCACCCTGCCCGTTCATGAACGTCTGGCTCTGGCTAGTACTCCGCGCCAAAGGCGGGTGTCAAATCCGCGTATCGCCTGCATTGCGACCCCGATCTCACTTTGATACATCCCGCCACACCTTGCCATCGCCGCATCGAATCACCTCGCTCGCGCTCGCGGTCTACGTTCCGCTGGCCGCCGCGGCGTTCGCGTGGGCGTGGCTCGCCGGCCGGGGGTCCGTGCTCTCGCTCGACCACCCGTGGATGACATCCGCGTATCCCGTGCGCCTCGCCGTCTCGCTCGGCCTCGGGCTCGCGCTGGCCACGACGATCGTCGTGCTCACGCCGTACCTCGTGAAACGGGCGGCCTGGGCGCGCGCACTCCACGAGGAGCTGAAAGAGCTGCTCGGCCCCCTCCAGGCGGGCGAGGTCACGGTGCTCGCGCTCGCGTCCGGGCTCGCCGAGGAGCTGTTCTTCCGAGGCGCGATGCAGCCGGCGTTCGGGCTCTGGCTGACGTCGCTGATCTTCGGGCTGGCGCACGTGGGTCCACGGCGGGTTTTCGTGGCATGGGCGGCCTGGGCCTTCCTCGTCGGGCTCGTGCTGGGCACGATCTTCGAGCTCACCGGCGTGCTCTGGGGCCCGGTTTTCGCGCATGTTTGGATCAATCAGCGCAACATGACCTTCATCAGACGACATTGACGCCAGATGCCCGGCTTTTTACCCTGAGGCGATACCGTGGAGAGCGAGATCAAGACGAAAGTCACCCCGTTTTCCGAGCCCCACATTCGGACCGGTGCGGGTCATGACTGCCTAGTGGTGATCTACGCGCCGAGCTCGAACCAGCTCGGAAAGCGTTTCACCATTGCCGAGCATGCCGTGCGAATCGGCCGCGGCATGGACAACGAGGTGGTGCTGCACAGCGACAGCGTGTCTCGACAGCACGCGAGAGTGGAGGTTCGGTCGGGCCAATACTTCCTCGTCGACATGCACTCCACCAACGGCACCTATGTCAACGACGAGCCCGTGGACGACTGCCGACTGCGCCGCGGCGACCAGGTGAAGGTGGGCGACACCATCCTCAAGTTCCTGAGCGGGGCCGACCTCGAGTCTCAGTACCACGAGACGATTTATCGAATGACGATCATGGACGGCCTCACGGGCATCCACAACAAGCGGTACTTCGTCGAGCAGCTCGACCGGGAGCTTTCGCGCGCGGCGAGGCACGGCAGGCCGCTGACGCTCGTGATCGCGGACATCGACCACTTCAAGGCGGTCAACGACGAGTTCGGGCACTTGGCCGGCGACCACGTGCTGAAGGAAGTCGCCCAGCTCGTGAAGAGCCGCCTTCGTCCAGACGACGTCATCGCGCGATACGGAGGCGAGGAGTTCGCCATCATTTTGCCGGAGACCGACCTCGCGGGCGGCGTGAAGATCGCGGACGAGCTTCGCAAGATGGTCGCGACCGAGACGTTCACCTTCGAGGACGAGGACATCGACGTGACGGTTTCCTGCGGCGCGGCACAGCTAGAGCCGGGCTGGCGCTCGTACGATTTCGTGCGCGCCGCGGACGAGCAGCTCTACCACGCGAAGCGAGCCGGCCGAAACCGAGTCTCCTCCACCTAGCCCGCTCGCGATGAGGCGCTGCGGGCATGCTACGCTCGCGAGGCATGCGGTCGATCGCGGAAGCCCTCGCTTCGATGATGCCGGCGTTTTCCCCGCTCGGGGAAGAAGAGGTTCATCTCACCGAGGCCGCCGGGCGCTACCTGTCGCGCGACGTGATCGCCCGGCACGACTCGCCGCCGTTCGACAACAGCGCGATGGACGGCTTTGCTGTGGTGGCCGCCGACGTGGCCGCTGCGACCGAAGCCTCTCCGGTGCGGCTCCCGGTGAAGGGGGAGTCTCGGGCCGGTGGGCCGCTTCCGGGCGTGCTCTCCGACGGAACGGCGTGCCGCATTTTCACCGGCGCGCCGATGCCGCCCGGCGCCGACTCCGTCGTGATTCAAGAGGACACCGACCGCGACGGCGAGGTGGTGGCGATTCGCGAGGCGTCTAGCCCGGGCAAGCACGTGCGAGCTCGCGGCAGCGACTTGCAGGCCGGGGCGGCGTTGGTTCGGGCGGGCGACCGCATTTTGCCAGGCGAGCTCGGGGTTCTGGCGAGCCAGAACGTGGAGCGCGTCCACGTCTACCGTCGTCCGAAGGTTGCGCTCCTGTCGACCGGCGACGAGCTTCGCTCGCTCGGTGAGCCGGTGGAGCCGGGCGCGATCGTCAACTCGAACGCCTACGTGCTCGCCGAGATGCTTCGTACGCTCGGCGCCGAGCCGGTGGTGCTTCCGCCTGCGCCCGATTCGCTGCCGAGCATCGAGGCGGCGCTTCGCAAAGCGCTCGAGGCCGATGTCGTGGTCACCACGGGTGGCGTGTCGGTTGGCGAATACGACTTCATGCACGAGGCTTTCGAGAACGTCGGCATCGAGGCGTCGTTTTGGAAAGTTCGCATCAAGCCGGGCAAGCCCCTCACCTTTGCGCTCCACGGGAAGACTCCGGTGATCGGGGTGCCTGGCAATCCGATCAGCGCGATGGTGACGTTTGAAATCCTGGTGGCCCCCTGCCTTCGCCGAATGCTCGGCGACCCCGCGCCTCACCCACGGCCCGTCCTCGCGACGCTCCGCACGCCCTACCGCCGCCGTCCGGGGCGCATCGAGGTCGCCAGGGGCTACGCGGAGCGGGAGGGCGGCGAGGTCGTGGTGTCGCTCCATGGGCTTCAGGGGTCGGGCTCGCTGCCGTCGTTCGTGGGGGTGAACGCTCTGGTCCTGCTGCCGTCGGACCGTGCCGACCTCGCTGCCGGAGACCAGGTGGAGGCGCTCCTCTGGGGCTCGGGCCTCCGCAGCGCGACCTCGACCTTCGAGTCGATGGACTAGCCAAAATCTTCAACGATTTCTGGCGATTGGAGGCTGGCTTCTTGACTAGGGAGAGTCGATCATTATGCTCGCGCTCCCTTACAGGGGGTCACACGAATGAAAAAGACCGACCTCAAGCGATTTCGAACCATTCTAGAGGAGAAGCGGGACACCGTGATCCGACGGGCCCGGGAGACGATGGACCAGGATATGACCCTGGACGCGTCGGAGCTCCCGGACGAGATGGACCTCGCTTCGAGCGAATACATGCAGTCGTTCACCTTTCGCCTTCGGGGCAGAGAGCGCGTGTTCCTGCAGAAGATCGAGAAGGCCCTGAAGAAGCTCGACGAGGGCATGTTCGGCGTCTGCGAGGACTGTGAGGAGCCGATCAGCGTCAAACGCCTAGAGGCCCGCCCCGAAACCGAGCTCTGCATCCGCTGCAAAGAGGACCAAGAGCGCATGGAACGCGACTTCGCGTAGCGGTCCATAGGGGCCGCCATCCCCAGGTCTTGGCAAGAGCCGGAAGCCACCACCCGCGAGCCCGAAGGGCGAAGCCCGGCGCGAATGCGCCGGCAAGCCTGAGCGAAGCGAAGGCGCGCGAGGGAGGACTACGGGTGGGGGTGGGCGGGGCGGTGTCAACGAAACCGGACCACGCCTCAGATCCTGCAACAAGTCCCCACTACATCCGCGGCAGCACAAGCGCTCAGGGACAGAAAAAGGGGACAGTCCCCTTTTTCATACCGCGCACGAAGTTAACGAAAATTATATAGGGGACAGTCCCCTTTTCACTCCGCCGCCGAAAAAGGGGTCAGGCACCTTTTCAGAAGGGTTAACCCTTTCAAAAAGGTGCCTGACCCCACTATCGGACCCTGTTCTCTCAAGGCTGGCTTAGGTGCCAAGTGATGGCGCAGACTTGGTCTAGGCGGGTGTCGAGCTCGTGGGCTTGGGGTGGGTTGATGTAGCCCCAGTCGCTTACGACGTGGAGCGCCGCGCGTACCTCCTTGGAGAATCAGTGACAGCGCCAGTGACAGCGCCAGCGTCAGTGCCAGCGTCAGCGCCAGAGTCAGCGCTCAGTGTCAGCGACCGTGACAGCGTCAGCGACCGCTACTCTGCCGCTGCGGGCGTGTTTCGTTCGCGTGTCTTCGGCTGAGGCTGCGGCAGCGCGATTTCGAACGCCGTGCGGCCGGGCTCGCTGTCTACGGAGATGGTGCCGCCGTGGTCTTCGACGATGCTTTGGACGATGGCGAGGCCGAGGCCGGTGCCTCCCTGCTTGCCGTGCGTCGTGAACGATTCGAACAACCGCTCGCGGATCTCCTCGGAGACCCCCGGGCCGTCGTCCGCGAACGTCAGAACGAGGCTCCCTTCCTCCGAGCGGTCCACCTCGAGACGACACACCCCTCCCCGGTCGCCGATCGCCTCGGCGGCGTTGCGCGCCAGATTGTGAAAGACGCGCTGCATCTTCTCCTCGTCGAAGTGCGCGATACCGCGGTCGCGTAGCGCGAGCTCGAGGCGGATGCCGCGCTCGGCGAGCTCGGGGCGAAGCTGGTCGACGAGGTCTTCGAAAAAGGTGTGGAGGTAAACCCTGCGAATCAGGATCCTCCGCTCGCCCTTCGCAAAGGCCAGCGTCTCGCCCATCATCGTCTTCAGGAGCTGGACCTGCCGGCGGATCGCGGCCGCCGCCTCACGCCGGTTTTCCTGGTTGCCCTCTTCGACCAGCATCTGCGTGTAGCCGGAGATGACCGTGAGCGGGGTCTTGAAGTCGTGGAGCATGCTCGAGAGAAAGCGCCCGAGCGTGGTCAGCCGCTCCTGCCGCACGCGCTTTTCGCGCGACTGGGCCTGGGCGATCGCGGTCGAGAGATGCCCGGCAATGACCGTCGCCATCTTGAGGTCGTCGTCGATGAATGGCGCCCGCCCGCCCGATTTGTTCAAGAGCTGCAGAGCCCCCACGCCGTCGTCCCACTTCAGTGGCACGCAGAGCAGCGACTTCGGGTGATACCCGACTTCGTCGGAGATGTGGCCCGAGTGCCTCGAATCCCGGTCGACCTCGTTGACGATCTGCGGCCGCCCGTGCTGCGCGACCCAGCCGGAGATGCCCTGTCCGGCTTTGATCTTCATTCGCTTGATGCGGTCGGGCTCGCCGCCCACCGCGGCGCGAAACGTCAGGTCGCCCGTAAACTCGTCCGCGATCAGGATCGACGCGGCCTCCGCATCGGTCGCGCGCATCGTCCGAGCGAGGACGCCGGCAAGCAGGTCGTCGAGCTCCATGGCGCTCGCCGCGACCTGCGTGATCTCGAACAGCACGTCGAGCTCCCGAATCTTCTTTTCGAGCTGCTCTTTGGTTTCGAGAAGCTCGATGTTCTTGCCGACCACCGAGAGGAAGAGCTTGGAGTTTTCGATCGAGACCGCCGCGTGGCTCGCGAGCGCCGTCAGCAGCGCCTCGTCAGCGACTGTGAAGTGCCCCTCGTGCTTGTTGAGGACCTGCACCACGCCGATGGTGCGGCCGTGCTGGTTCTTCATCGGAATGCAGAGGGTCGAGCGGGTTCGATAGCCGGTGCGGCGGTCCCACTCGGCGTCGAAGCGGACGTCCTGGTACGCGTCCTTGATGTTGAGCGGCTTTCCGGTGCTGGCGACGGAGCCAGCGAGCCCTTCGCCGGGCTTCAGCCGAATTTCGTGGACCTCGGTGCCCTGGGTGACCTTCGACCAGAGCTCGTCGGTCTCCTCGTCGAGCAGGTAGAGCGTGGACCGGTCCGCCTCCATCACCTCGGAGATGCGGTCGAGGATCATGTCGAGCAGCTCACCGAGGTCGAGCGTGGAGCCGAGCGCCGCGCTGATGTCCTGGAGCGCCCGGAGCTTTGCGCGCTCGCGCTCGACGACGTTCTGCAGCCGCAGCGCCTCCTGGCTGTCCCTGTCTCGATCGCCGTCCGAAGCCATGTCTCGGGCCGATACTCCCCCGAAGCGGGGTATCGAAGCAACGGCCTTCGACGCGGCGTTATTCCCCCTGGCGCAATTCAGCGCGATCGCCCATGCGGACCGCCCTGGTCGCCTTTTCGAGCAGGATCGCCGTGGTCCCCGGCTGCACGTTCACCGCGCGCCCGACCGCTACGACCTCCCACGGGTAGTGCTTGGGCGGGTCTGGGAGGGGCACGGTGGTCTCGATCTCACGACCGATTCGACCCTCTGAGCTCCTGCGCCACTCGTCGCCCTGCCGGACGATGTAGAAGCGATTGCCGATCACGATGCCCTGCCGCTCGCCCACGTTCACGAAGACGATCTGATTGGTCGATGGGAGCTTTCTCGGATAGAGGCTCGCGACCACCGTCGCTCGGAGCGACTTCTCCGCCGGCACCACGTCCACCCAGTAGAACTTGCGGGTCAGCGGCGCGAGGCGGAATCCACGCTCGATGCCTTCGAGCGTGTTGATGACCGTGGCGCGACCCACGTCGCGGCGCTCATCGTAGTCGTCGAGACGAAGCTCGCCGATGATTCGGATCAGCTCACCCTTTTCGCCCGCTTCGCGCTCGTACTTCTGCATCTTGCGGAACACGGTGTAGACCCCACCGACCTGCGGCGTGACCTCCTTGCGGAAACGCACGTAGACGTTGTCGGTATCGACCATCATCATGTGCTCTTCGTTGGCAGCGATGACGATGCCCGAGTCCTTCAGCGCGTTCGCGTCGAGGAAGCCGTACTCGGCCATGTACACGGCCTGATCGTCTCGCGACCGTCCTCTCGAAATCGAAAACCCGAGCGGCTTGGTCTTGACGACATCCTCGTCGCCGGGGCGAATCCGAACCTCTGCGTCCGGATAGATCCAGTGCGGGTTCGTGATGTTCGGGTTGTACGACCAAACCTCGGGCCACCGGTAGGGGTCACCGTAGTACGCCTGCGTGATGTCCCACAGGGTGTCACCCTCTTTGACGAAGTGCGTCTCCGGCATGTCCGCCGGCACCTTCACCTTTTCCTCGGGCTCTTCCTGGCCTTCGTCGACTTCATCGACCACGACGCCCATCTGCGCGAGGGCCGTCCCGGCCATCAGCATGGCGATCACGCAAATCCATCCCACCAGTCTCATGATGCGTCCTCCCGCAGCGCCAACCGCGCCGCCGCGGTATTGGGGAACTGCTCCCTCACCTTGTCGAAATAAGCTCTCGCACGGGCCGAATCACCGCGTCTGAGATAGATCTGCCCGAGCCTGTAGAGCGCGTCGGGCGCCTTGTTGCTCCACGGGTGGAGCTTCTCGATCCGCTGAAAGTAGTCGAGCGCCTGGTCGTGCTCTCGGCGCAGGTAGTGGATCTCGCCGCACCAAAAGAGTGCGTTGTCCGCGTATGGGTGGCTCGGATTCGTACGCGCGAACTCGTCGAGCTCGGTCAGCGCTTCTGCGAACCGGCGCTCGCGCACGAGCCCGAGACCGCGGCGGTAGCCCTCGACGCGTACGTCCTTTGCAGCGGGTGCTAGCGGCTCGACCCGTTCGACGATCGGCGGGAGCTCCGGCACACCGGCGGTGACGGGGAGCCGCTCGTCGACCACCGCGCCATCGATTCGAAGGACCGGCTCCATGCTGCCGTTGCCCGTCGCCCACGGTGGCGCGTCGAGCCCGCGACGGGGTCGCGACGTCGTGTCTGGGCGCCCGGCGCTCGCCTTCAGCTCATCGACCTCGGCCCGCGCAAGCGCGAGCTGCCCTTCGGCCGTGCGAAGCGCCTGTTCCTGCTCGTCGACTTTGGTCCGCAGCGCCGCGAGCTCCGCGTCTCGGTCGTCCGCCTCGACCGCACCGCGGCCGCGCGCGTGCGCCCCCATCGAGCCGCACCCGATCAGAATCGATACACCGGTCACTGCAAGAAGCGCTTTCACGACGAGTCCCCGCACTCCGATCGTAGGGAACCGGCCGCGTCGGCGTCAAAAAAGGGGGGTGCTAGCGCCAGGCTCCAAGTGCCCGAAATCGCTCGTAACGCTGCGCGATTAGGGCGTCGCCATCGAGTGCACCGAGCTCGCTCAAACGCGCCGCCAGGCGCCCGCGAAGCGTCTCAGCCGCCTCTGCGGGCCTCCGATGCGCGCCACCGGGCGGCTCTGGCACGACTTCGTCCACCACGCCGAGCCGGGTCGCATCGGGGGCCAAGAGCCGAAGCTGCTCCGCCGCGGCTGGGCTCTTCGCCCCATCTCGCCAGAGAATCGACGCGCATCCTTCGGGCGTGATGACGCTGTAGGTCGCGTATTCGAGCATCAAGACCCGGTTGGCCACCCCGATCGCGAGCGCGCCGCCCGAGCCCCCTTCTCCGAGCACCGTAGCGACGACCGGCACCCTGAGGCCGCTCATCACCTCGATCGCGTGTCCGATCGCCTCCGCCTGTCCCCGCTCCTCGGCGCCGATTCCCGGGTAGGCCCCCGGGGTGTCGATGAAGGTGAGGACCGGGCGCCCCGCACGCTCGGCGAGCTTCATCACCCGGACCGCCTTCCGATAGCCCTCTGGATGGGCCATCCCGAAGTTGCGGAGGGCCTTGTCCTTTGCGGTTCGGCCCTTTTGGTGGCCGACGATCGCAACGATGTCATCGTCGAAGCGAGCAAATCCAGAAATGATCGCAGGGTCGTCTCGAAAGGTGCGGTCCCCGTGAAGCTCGACGAAGTCCTCGCACATCAGCTCGACGTAGTCCCTCAGGTAGGGCCGATCGGGGTGCCGGCTGAGCTGCACCTTCTTCCACACGTCGAGGTCGGCGTAGAGCTCGCGCTGAAGCTCCTCGGCCTTGGCTTCGAGGGTGTGGATTTCCGCGTCGATGGCATCGGCTTCGGGCGCGCCGGCCTCCGTCAGCGCCTTGAGCGCGGCGATCCGCTCTTCGAGCTCCACGAGCGGCGTCTCGAACTCCAGATGCGCCATCGAGGCGAGGGATCGCACATCTGCCCCTCGCGGCAACCGGGGCTAGTCGCGGGGCCGCGTCCCGAGCACTTCGAAAACCCGGATCGCCTTGGCCTTGCCCTTCACCTTCTCCTTCGGGAGCTCGCGGGTCTCGAAGCGGTCATCGAGCCGCTCGAACGTCCCTTCGCTCACGAGAATCTGGCCGGGCTGCGCGAGCGAGCACAGCCTCGCGCCGGTGTTCACCGGGTCGCCGATCACCGTGTACTCGAGCGCCTGGCTGCTGCCGATGTACCCCGCGACCACCGGGCCGGTGTTGATGCCGATACCGATGTCGAAAGGCGGAAACCCGCGCGCCTCGTGAAGGGCATTGAGGTCGAGCAGCGCCCGCTGCATTTCGAGTGCGGCTCGGACGGCCCGAGTCGGGTCGTCCTCGTGGGCGACCGGCGCTCCAAAGAGCACCATCATCTCGTCGCCGATGAACTTGTCGAGGGTGCCCTCGTAGCGGAACGCGATGGCGACCATCCGTTCGAAGTATTCGTTGAGCGCATCGACGACGACTTCGGGCTCATGCGATTCGCTGATGCCAGTGAACCCTCGGATGTCGGCGAACAGAATCGTGGTGTCGCGAAGCTCGCCGCCTTTTTCGACCTCGAGCTCGCCCGACAGAACCTGCTCGGCGATCGCCGGCGAGAGCAGCCGTCGAAAGCGCTCGCGATTGACCGCTTCCTGCTCGAGCTTCTTGGCGAAGAGCGTGTTCTGCACCGCCTGCGCGGCCTGGCTCGCCACGGTCTCGAAGAGCGCGAGGTCCTTTTCGTTGAAGGCGTGCGTTGCGAGCTTGGAGTCCAGCATCATCACGCCGAGGACTTCATCCCCGTGGAGCAGCGGGACGCACATCGTCGAGCGGATGCCCTGCATGATCACCGACTGTGCGCTTTGAAACCGCGCGTCAGCGGATGCGTCGTGCGAGAGGACGGCTTGTTTTTCGCGCACCACCGCGTCGAGCACGGTTTTGGACACGATCACCTCTTGGTCCGGGTCGACGCCCTCCCCGGTCCGCACCGACACCGGCTCGAGCAGCCCCTGATCGTTGTGGAGGAGCACCATGCCGCGGTCGGCGGACACGAGTCGAAACGCCACCTCGAGGATCTTGTTGCAAAGCGCGGTGATGCTCGTGCCGAGCTCGATCGCACGCGTGACCTCATAGCTCGCGCGAAGCTTTTCGTAATCACTGCGGAGCGACGCATCGTCTTGGATGAGCTCCTCGGCAAAGAAGGTCTTGTCGGCGAGAACGGAAACCTTGGCGCGGATCAGCGGCCCGGCGTCCGTGTCCCCGATCTTGAAGCGCTGCGTGGCCTCGCGAGGCTCGTCGCTCAGCAGCGCGTCGAACGACAGCTTTCCAGAGCGGTCGGCCGGCTCGAAGATGATGCGGGTGGAGCCGATGGTGATTTCGTCGCCGGGCTCGAGCGGGTGCTCCGCGACCTTTTCCCCATTGACGAAGGTCCCGTTGAGCGAGCCCAGGTCGTGCAGCACGTAGCGGTCCTCGAGCAGCTCGATGATGCAATGCTCCTTCGACACCACCCGGTCGAGGACCTGGTGGGTGTTCCTCGGATGCCGACCGAGCGAATTGTGGCGGAAGAGCTGACGCTCCTGCCGCCCGCTCGGCCCGATGATACGGATGCGAGCCATGACCCCACCCCTAGGCTACATGGGCCATTCTCCGCCCGCAAAGACGGGCGAGCCGGGACGGCGGTCCGCCTGGGCTCAGGGGGACGAGTCGTTGGGTTTGGTCTCGACGATGAACTCTTCGACCGCGGTCTTCACAGGCCGTGCGAAGAAGACCTGCTTATCCGCGATTTCGCGGAGCGCGGTCACGATCGGGCGGTTCTTGCTCTGGACGAGCTGCGGAGCGCCCTTCAAGAGCTGGCGGGTGCGGCGCGCGGCCAAAATCACCAGCGCAAAGCGGTTTTCCTCGTGTTCCAAGCAATCTTCGACGGTGACGCGTGCCATGGCGGGCAACGCTAGCAGGGGTCTTCGGGCCGGGCAAATCAGGCGGAAAAACCCTCGAAACACAGCTTGACTCCCCTGGTTTCAGGATTACGTTGCCGGCCGATCAGCACTCCTCTCCATCGAGTGCTAACGAGTCACCGGGCGACGAGGTTCGCCCGAAAACGGAGGGATTACATGGCCATTCGTCCATTGCACGACCGAATTCTGGTCCAGCGAGTGAAGGAAGAAGAGACAACCAAAGGCGGCATCATCATTCCGGATACCGCCAAGGAGAAGCCGATCGAGGCCAAGGTGGTCGCCGTCGGCACCGGCCGCCTGTTGGACAGCGGCGAAGTTAGGCCGCTGGCCGTGAAGAAGGGCGACCTCGTCCTCTTCGGCAAATACGGCGGCACGGAGGTGAAGATCGACGGTGAAGAGCACCTGATCCTCCGCGAAGACGACATCCTCGGAATCATCGAATAGGAGACTGCGAAACATGTCTGCGAAAGAAATTATTTACGATACCGCTGCTCGCGACCGCATCCTGAACGGCGTCAACGCCCTGGCGAATGCGGTCAAAGTCACGCTCGGTCCGAAGGGCCGCAACGTCGTGATCGAGAAGAGCTTTGGCGCGCCGACCGTCACGAAGGACGGCGTCACCGTCGCGAAGGAAATCGAGCTCAGCGACAAGTTCGAGAACATGGGCGCCCAGATGGTGCGCGAGGTCGCTTCGAAGACCTCGGACATCGCGGGCGACGGCACCACGACGGCAACCGTGCTTGCACAGGCGGTCTTCCGCGAGGGCACCAAGATGGTCGCTGCGGGTCACAACCCGATGGAGATCAAGCGCGGCATCGACGCCGGCGTGAAGGAAGTCGTCGCTCAGCTTCAGGGGCTCTCGAAGGCCACCAAGGATCCGAAGGAGATCGCGCAGGTCGGCACGATCAGCGCCAACGGCGACCAGACGATCGGCGACACGATTGCCGATGCGATGGAGAAGGTTGGTAAGGAAGGCGTGATCACCGTCGAAGAGGCGAAGGGTCTCGAGACGGAGCTCGACGTGGTCGAGGGCATGCAGTTCGACCGTGGCTACCTGTCGCCCTACTTCGTCACCGATTCAGAGCGCATGGTCGCCGAGATCGAGGACCCGTACATCCTCATCGTCGAGAAGAAGATCTCGAACATGAAGGACCTCCTTCCCGTGCTGGAAGCGATTGCGCGTCAGCAGAAGCCGCTCGTGATCATCGCGGAGGACGTCGAGGGCGAGGCTCTCGCGACGCTGGTGGTCAACAAGCTCCGGGGCACGCTTCAGACCGCATCGGTCAAGGCGCCCGGCTTCGGCGACCGCCGCAAGGC
>CAJIBU010000139.1_pt1 | contig 39547 bp, 36 predicted proteins | sample 9199451 | NCBI WGS metagenome assembly CAJIBU01 (sample SAMEA7708315, study PRJEB35096) | sediment metagenome | biome: marine neritic benthic zone biome [ENVO:01000025]; feature: sediment [ENVO:00002007]; material: shallow marine sediment [ENVO:03000034] sea grass bed [ENVO_01000059] ... | reverse complement strand
CCCGCGTCTCGTGGTGACGGCCGCCCACTGCGCCGTGATGGAGCCGGAGCCAGGGCTGGTTCGGCCGGTAGGCTCAGGCGGCCTCGAAGTGCTGTCGGGCCATCTCGGCAACCACACGGTGACGCCCGAGATGATTCGAATCGTCGACTATGTGCGCATTCACGAGGGATACGATCACGACTTCATCATGGGCCGCAGCCGCAGTGGCGCGGGCCAGGGCGGCATAGGCTCGCCGAACGACATCGCGCTTCTCTTTCTCCGCGAGCCGTTCGACGATGCGCCGCGGGCGCCGATGCTCGATCGAGAACGTGAGTTGGATCTCGTGCAGCACGGGGACCTCGGTTTCGTCGCGGGCTACGGCGTTTACGACCTCGATTCGGAGCTTGCGGGACAGCTCTACATCTCCGACGCCGTCATCGACATCCTCGGCCCCCGCGAGCTGCTCACGCGCAGGCTCGATCAGCTCGGAGACTCTTGCTTCGGCGATTCGGGTGGCCCTCTCTACGTCCCAACCGACGAGGGCGACTTTTTGGTCGGCGTCGTTTCGCGCGGCCGCTCCGACGTGAAGCGGGACTGCGGCGACGGGGGCGTATACACGCTGCTTTCCGCATACCTTCCTTGGATCGAGAACAACGCGGTAGGCGCCTACGAGCCTGCCGCCCCTCAGGTCGAAGACGGTCAATCGTTCTTGGCAGAAGGCTCCGATCCACTTCACGTCCCGGAAGGCAGGTCTCTCGAAGGCGCGATGGGATGCGAGGTGCCGTCCGCGTCGTCAGGTGGCGCCGGTGTATTCGCGCTCGCCTGCTTGCTCGCTTTCTTCTGCGGCCGTCGCCGATTGTGTCCGTACTAGCCCTGGCCTAGGCTCCGCGCAGTAATGGAGCTGCCGCCGCAAGAGTCACAGCCCCGGCTCACCAAGATCGTCTGCACGATCGGTCCGTCCACCAGCTCGTGGGACGCGCTCGCGGGCCTGTCCCGTGCCGGCATGAACATCGCTCGGCTCAACATGTCACACGGCGACCACGAGTCGCACCTGCAGGTGGTGCGCAATCTCAAGAGCCTCAGCAAAAAACTCGCTCATCCCGTGTCGATCCTGATGGACCTCCAGGGCCCCGAGATTCGCACCGGCGAGCTTGCGGAAAGCCTCGACCTCAAGACCGGCGACGTCTTCTATTTCACGGTGCTCGCGGACGACGCCGAAGAGCGGAGCATTCACGTCAACTACGAAGACCTCGTCAGCGATCTGAAGGTGGGCGAGCGAGTCACCGTCGACAACGGTCTCATCAACCTCGAGGTGCTCGAAGTCTCGGAGCACCGGCTCAAGTGCCGCGTGCTCGACGGTGGCACACTCGGTTCACGCAAACACGTCAACTTGCCGGGCGTGCGCGTCAACCTGCCGTCCATCACGAAAAAGGACCGCGAGGACATCACCTTCGCGATCGAGCAGGACCTCGACTTCATCGCGCTTTCTTTCGTTCGTGGTCGCGAGGACGTCCAGGAAGTTCGAGCCATCGTCGACGCCGCGGGGGGTCATCAGCGGCTCATCGCCAAGATCGAAAACCAGGAAGGTGTCGACAAGTTCGACGAAATTCTCGAAGCCGCCGACGGCATCATGGTGGCGCGCGGAGACCTCGGCGTGGAGGTCGCCTTCCAAGAGCTTCCCGTGCTCCAGCGGGAGATGATTCGTCGGTGTGCGATCGCCGGCAAACCCATCATCGTCGCCACACACCTGCTCGAATCGATGATCGACAATCCGTTGCCGACGCGCGCGGAGGTCACCGACGTTGCCAATGCGGTGTACGAGCAGGCCGATGCGATCATGCTCAGCGGCGAAACCGCTGCCGGCAAGTATCCCATCCGGTGCGTCGAGGTGCTGGACGCCATCGCACGGCGCATCGAGATGGGGCCCGGGCTCGAATTTTACAAAGAGCGTCCGCCGCCTGACACGCAGCGTGCGCATGTCGCCGAAGGCGCGTGCCGCTTGGCGGATTCGCTCGGGGCCAAAGCGATCGTCGTGATGACCCGGCGTGGATACTTTGGTCAGCTCGTCGCGAGCTACCGGCCGCAGCGTGCGATCATCTATGCGTTCACCAACATGAGCACCACGCGCCGAAAGCTTTGGCTGAACCGCTCGGTCGTGCCGTTCCGCATGAACCTCTCACGAGACCCTGAAAAGACCATCGTGAACGCGATGGCAAAGCTGAGGGAGCGCTCGGTGCTCGGGGCCGGGGAGCCCGTCGTGGTCGTGTCCGACGTAGCAACTGCGACTGGCGATTTGGTGACCAGCATACAGGTTCGGGTGTCCGAGTAGCGGTCGGCCCCGTTTGGCCTAAGAATGTAAGTGATGGCACCGCGCATTGGCTTGGCTTTCGCGATCGCACTCGCGGTGGGATGCGGCGCTCCGGGGGAGGTCCCGGTGGGCGAGCAGACCGCCCCGGTCGTCTACGGCGTGGACGACCGGCTCGAGGTGTACAACCACCCCGACCTCGATCTTCGACGCATCGCCGAGCGGTCCATCGTCGCGCTGATCCCGACGTTTCGTCTTTCTCGCGAGTCGAACGGCACCTACAGCCTCTTCACCGAGTCGCTCGGCGAGCTTCGCGAGCTCTGCCCCGGCGAGCAGTTCAGCGCGCAGCCCGCCGCCGCGTCGTGCTCGGGCGTGCTCATCGACGACGACCTCGTGCTCACCGCCGGTCATTGCATCGACGCGACCAAGCCGTGTGGGTTCTACTCGTACGTCTTCAACTACCATCTCGCCGCCAGCGACAGGCTGGCGGTCATCGGTGACGAGGACGTGTACTCGTGCGAGCGGGTCGTCGCGCAAGAGGGAAGCACCAGCAGCTTCACGCCAGACTTCGCGATCGTGCAGCTCGACCGGCCGGTCGAGGGCGCCCAGGTGCCTGCCATCGTCAGGCCGGCGACTCCGCTCAGCGACGACGAGCAGGTCTCGATGATCGGGTTTGGAAGTGGGCTTCCAGCCAAAATCGACTCAGGCGGAAACGTCGCCGACGCGCGAGCCGAGTCCCTCGATTTCTTCGTCGCCAACGTCGACGCGTTTCAGGGCCATTCCGGGAGCGCCACCTTCGATTCGGAGGATCGCCTGGCGGGCATCCTCGTGGCGGGCAACGCACCCGACTACTTGGAGATTCCAGGCGAAAACTGCTACCGCGTTTCGGTCTACGACGACGCCCAAGCCGGTGAAATCGTCCACAGCGTCGCCCCCATCGTCGAATCGCTCTGCCGGACGGGCTTCGAGTCCGAGGCGCTTTGCGGAGAGGATGCGTGCGGAGGAATTCCGTGCGGTGCGCCTTCGGTGCCGTCGACGCCAAGCGGGCCTGGCGTGGTCGCGGGTGGACAAGACGGCTGCAGCGCAGCGCCCCACTCGGCGTTGCCGCTTGGCTGGCTCTCGTTGACGCTTGCTCTAGTGTTTGCGCGAAGGCTCAGGCAGCGAGCCGCTTGACCACTTCGAGCGCTTCGCGCACGTGCTTCTTCGCGTTGAGCTGGGAGTTGAAGACGTGCTGCACGTTGCCCTCGCGATCGATCACGAAGGTGACACGCCCTGGAAGTAGCCCCATCGTCTTTGGAACGCCGTAGGCTTTTTGAAGCGCCTTGTCGCCGTCGCTCACCAAGAGAAACGGGAGTCGGTGATGGTCCGCGAAACGCTTGTGGCTGCCGTCGCTGTCCTGGCTGACGCCGATCACCACGGCGCCGGCTTCGACGAAGTCCTCGAAGCTGTCGCGAAAGGTGCAGGCCTCCGCGGTGCAGCCCGGCGTCTCGTCCTTCGGATAGAAGTAGAGGACGACGGTCTTCTCGCCCTTGAACTGAGAGAGCGAGATCGCGTCTCCGTTCTGTGTGGTCTTGCTGAAGTCTGGGGCCGCTGCGCCCACGCCGATCGTCGCCATTGTCTCGCCTCCGGCCGGAACCCTAGCATTCACGGGCAGATGCGGGAGCGCCCGCGGGCGGGGGGTCCGCGGCTTGAAAAAAGTGAAACACGTTCTATTTATGAGCCATGAGCGGTCGCTTTTTCACCCCGCCGATCCCGAATGGTTGGTTTCAGATCGCCTGCGTCGACGAAATCGGCCCAGGCGAAGTGAAGCCGCTGAAGTACTTCGGCAAAGACCTCGTCATCTGGCGCTCCGAAGAGGGCGAGCTCAGCGTCCTCGACGCGTTCTGCCCGCACCTCGGCGCGCACCTCGGTCACGGAGGCAAGGTCAAGGGCAGCTCGCTCGAATGCCCGTTTCACGCGTGGCAGTTCGGCACCGATGGCCGGTGCACGGCCGTGCCGTACGCGGAGCACGTTCCTCGCAAAGCCAAAGTCGACACTTGGCACGTCAAGGAGCTCACCAACATGGTGATGTGCTGGCACCACGCCGAAGGGAAGCCGCCGACGTTCGACATCCCCGACGAGATCCCCGAGTGGGGCACGCTCGACGGAACGCGCAACGACGAGTGGACCGATTTCGTTTCGCGCGAATGGACCATCCGCACGTGCAACCAAGAAATGGCCGAGAACGCGGTCGACTCGGCGCACTTCCGCTATCTGCACGGCACCACCAACATGCCGAAGTCCGAAGCCACCGCCGACGGCGCGGTCTTTCGGGTGTTTTCGGATGCGGGCATGGAGACTCCACGCGGCACGGTCGATGGTTCCATCGAAAGCCTCAACTACGGCTTTGGGCTCGCCATCGTGCGCTTCAAAGGGATCGTCGAGACACTCAACGTCGCTTCGCAGACCCCGATCGACGAAGACCACGTGCATCTGCGTTTTCACTTCACGGTGAAGAAGACCGGGGGCGCCGAGATGGCCCGCGGTGTCGGCAAGGCGTTCGTGGCCGAGGTCGCTCGGCAAGTCGAGCAGGACATCCCGATTTGGGAAAACAAAGTTCAGTACGAAAAGCCGCTGCTCTGCGACGGCGATGGGCCGATCGCGCTCTTTCGCCGCTGGTGCACTCAGTTCTATTCCTGGCCCGACGAGAGCCGGGCCGCCGAGTAGTGGGCACTTTCGACGTCGCCGAGGTCGAGCGCGCCTTCCGCCACTACTGGCACACCGGGATGATCCGCGAGGACTGGGACGCGTGGGCGGAGCTCTTCACGGAGGACGCGGTCTACGACGAGCGCGTGCTCGGCACGATGCGCGGCCGCGAGGCGATTCGGCAATGGATCGTGCCGCTGATGGAGCAGTACGGCGAGATCTACGGGATCTACGATTGGCACGCCGTGGACCCGAGCGGCCGCGTCGTGTTTCGAATGCTCAATCGTCGGGACCATCCGAGCGGGCGTGGCTTCACGGATTTCCCGGGCGTCACCGTCCTTCAGTACGCGGGCAACAACCTCTGGTCTCACGAGGAGGACTACTGGGCGGCGCAGCTCGGTCGGGCGCAGTGGGAGGCGTACGAGACGGCGCTGCGTGAGCACGACCCCGACCATCGTGAAAAGCGCACGCGCCTGCACTGGGGCGACGGCCCCGACTGGACGGTTGGCAAACCCTCGTACTGGGATTGGCCCGACCGGCAGCGGCCCTAGTACTCGGCGTCGAAGTCGATTTCGATTGGCTCGGAGCTCGCGGGGCGGGACTGACAGGCGAGCACCCAGCCGCGCTCGATGTCGCTCGGCTCGAGTGCGTCGTGGCACGTCATGTTGACCTCGCCGCTCTTGAGCTGAGCCATGCAGCAGCCGCAGTAACCGTCCTCGCATGACGATGGTGGCTTGTAGCCCGCCTGGAACGCCGATTCGAGCAGGGTGAGGCCTTTCTCGTAGGGCACCTCGTGGGTTTGGCCCTCCAAGCGGATGGTGAACGTCGCCGGCACTTCGCCGTCCGATTGCGGAACGACTGGTTCGGCTGCCTGCTCTTTGCGATCGGGGTCGACCGGCGAAAGGAACCGTTCGAACTTCGTCTTTGCCGGGTCGATGCGTGCGCTCTTGAACGCTTCTTCGACTGTGTCCATGAAACCCGTTGGCCCACACACGAAAAGCTCGGAGTCTTCCCAGCCGCGGAGCTGCGATTCGATGTTGGCGGCCGACATGAAGCCGCCTTCGCTGTCGAGGTGGTGTACGACCTCGAGCCGGTTCGGGAACTCGGCGAGCCAGAGGTCGAGCTCGTCTTTGAAAATCACGGAACGCGCATCGCGGTTGGCATAGACGAGCTTCACCCTGCGAGCAGTGGTGCGAAGCGCCGACTTGAGAATCGAGATGACCGGCGTGATGCCGCTCCCCCCGCCAAACAAAACGATGCCGCGGTCGCCTCCGTCCGACCGGAGCGAAAAGCGGCCCTCCGGGGCCTGCACGCGGATCGCGTCGCCGACGCGGAGCTGGTCGTTGAACCAGTTCGACACCCGGCCCTCGTCGACGCGCTTGACGGTGACTTTCGGCCAGGCGTCGGTCTCCGGCGCGCTCGAAAGCGAATACGAACGCCGAAGCCGCATGCCGTTCCACGGCACCTCGAACGTGAGAAACTGCCCCGCTCGGTAGCGAAACGTTTCGCGCAGCGATTCGGGCACGGCGAACACGAAAGACCGCGAGTCATGGGTTTCTTGAACGATTCCTGCGACTTGAAGCTCGTGAAAGTCGGCGGCCATCCGCTGAGATCTCCAACTAGAACGTGTTCTGTTCTAGGGTCACGCCCCCCGTTCGTCCAGCCGGCCGCGATCGGTGTGGCAGCCGGTCGTCGAATCTCGTAGCTTGGTTGTTTCGCAGAGGCCACTCCCCTCATGGACCTCACACATCGCAGACCCCAGCCCCCACGCAGGTCGGTGCGCCCCCGCAAGAACAAAACGGTTGGTATCGACCTCGGGACGACCAACACGGTCATCGCCCGAAACTTCGAGGCGTTGCACTTGGAGGGCAACGGCTTCGTCATGCCCTCGGCGGTCGCTTATCCCCCGAGTGGGACGCGGCTCGTCGGCAAGGCCGCGCGGCGCAGGCGCGCCATGGACCCGAGGAACACGCTGCTCTCGGCCAAGCGCATCATCGGGGCTCGCTGGCATTCCTCCTACGCGTCGCAGTTTCGCGAGCACTATCCCTACGAGCTCGTCAAGGATGCTCAGGGTTCGCCGTCCTTTCAGACGCGCGCCGGCATCGTCTCTCCGGTCGACGTCGGCGCCACCGTGATCGGCACTCTCTGCGAGCTCACCAACTGCCCGGTGGACGACGTCCACGCCGTGGTGACAGCGCCCGTGGGCTTCGACAGGCGTCGCCGCGACGCCACGTCGCTCGCGGTCCGGAGGGCACGGTTCGCGACGGTGCGAGTGGTCGAAGAGCCGATCGCGACGGCGCTCGCGTATCTCCATCGAAGCAGCTTGAAGCACGCGTTCGTGTACGACCTCGGCGGCGGCACGTTCGATGCGGCGGTCGTCGACTGCAGCAGCTATCCGTTTCGCGTCATCGGTCACGGCGGCGACCCGTACCTCGGTGGCGACGACGTCGACCGCACCATCGCGATTTACGTGGCCGATCGTACGCTGGCCCGCGACGGCTGGGATCTCTCGAACGACGCCGTGACGTTCGACCGTCTCGTCCACGCTTGCGAGCTGGCGAAGTGCGAGCTCACCGAGTCCGACGTCGCGGCGATTGCAATCCCGGCCGTCGACCCCGCAGCGCCCGAGAGCTGCGGCGTGATCCCGATCAGTCGCAAAGAGGTGCGCGAGCTCACCCTGGACCTCGTGCGGCGCACGTTCGTCATCTGCGACGAGGTCCTCGCGCAGGCTTCGCTCAAGGCCCGCCACATGGACGCGGTGTTTCTCGCTGGCGGCAGCACCATGCTCCCGGGGCTCCGCGGCTACATCGAGTCGTACTTCGACAAGCGCCCGCGTTCGGACCTCGACCCGATGCAGGTCGTCAGTCTCGGCGCGAGCTTGGCCGCAGCCCGCCCAGCGGTGTCAGAGCTCCTCGACCCCTTTTCCTAGGCCTTCGGCGAGCGCGCGCTTTTCTTTCGTGGAGGCGTAGAGCCCGTCTGCACGGAAGGTGAGCGTGAACAGCAGGCGCGAGTTCTCGTTGTAGAAGGGGTTCTCGCGGCTCCCGTCGGAGTCGGGCTGCTGGGCCCAGACGTCGTAGCTCAGGGCCAGGGTCAACCAGCGCCTCACGTCGTAGCCGACGCTGGCTCTAAAGTTCGAAAAGGTGCGCCAGCGGTTGTTCGGGCCGCCGTCGTCGAGGCACACCGGCCCGGTGAGCGTGTCAACGCAGCCGGTCGCGAGATCGAAGCCGCGGCCCCAGAGGTGCCGGTAGCGCAGGCCGATCGCGAGACGATCGATGGGGACGAGGGTCCAGAACACGGAGAGCCGCGTCCAGTGCTTGACCGATGAGGTCGGTCCGAAGCAGCTATCAAGTGACTCGGTGGCCCCGATCGTGCCGACACGGCACGGGCCGATGTCCTCCGGTGCGATCACGACGTTGGACCCGGCGAACCATCCCCAGAACCCGACGCCCGCCCCGAGCTGCATGCCAGCGAGCACGTTGAACGGCCGAACGATCGCGCCGCGAACGCCAGGGCCGAGGTACCGCTCCCGCGAGCGGCTGAACTTCGAGGTTGGCAAGCGGATGTCGGGGCCGAGGAAAAACATGAAGCCGCCCGGCCGTTTCGGGACGGAGAACAAATAGTCGAGGCGCACGTCCTCCCAGAGCGCCTCGCGGCTCACGATGCCCGGCCGGTCGAAGTCTGCCGCGGGCGAATCGGTCCACTCGATGCTCACGGTGGACGTGATGCCGATCGAGTGCGCGTCGCTGAAGAGCCAGCGAGGCGCGATCGTGAACCACCAGGTGTAGTTCGGGCTCTGCGTGAGCTGTGAGTTGCGGTTGACGCTTCGAATCGAAAACGACTGGTCCCAGAAGAGCGGAAAGCTCCACGGGACGCCCTTGCTCGTGGGTATCGGGGACGCGATGCGCTCGGCCGTGGTCTTGTTGCGGACAGCGCCTTCTTGGCTCGGCTTCGCGCTCGAGTCGTCGGCGCCCGTGTCGACCTGCGCCGACACGGTGCTCGACGTGAAGAGCACGAGCAGCGCTGCGACCCCAACCCTCATGACAGCAGTGTGCCACGGGTCGCGGCGGCCTGCAGGCGTCTAAGAAGCGCGATGGCTAGTTGGACAAGGCTTTGATGACGGCCTCGTCGAGGTGTACGTCCTGCTGAGGGAAGGGAATTCCGATGCCCGCTTCGTCGAGCGCGAGCTTGCAGGCGCGCGTGGTCGCCTGCCACACGTCCCAGTAGTCGTCGGTCTTGCACCAGACTCGCACCTGCCAGTCGACGGAGGAGCCGCCGAGAGCGTTCAAGAAGACCTGCGGTGCGGGGTCCTTGATCATGCCCGGGACGTTGGCGGCCGCTTTTTCGAGTGCGGCTCGCGTGGCGTCGATGCTCGCCGAGTATTCGGCGCCGACGTCGATGTCGACGCGCCGAATGTCGTAGCCCGTGTAGTTGGTGATCGTGCTTCCGAACACGGAGCCGTTAGGGATGATCAGCTTGCGGTTGTCGAGCGTGCAGAACTCGCACGTGAAGAGGTCAATGTGCTCGCAGATGCCCTGTTGCCCGCTCACCTCGACGAAATCACCGACTTTGAAGGGGCGAAACACCAGCAGCATGACGCCGGCCGCGAAGTTGCCGAGGGTGCCCTGAAAGGCGAGGCCGACGGCGAAGCCCGCGGCGGCGAGGACGGCCGCGAAGCTGGCGGTCTGAATGCCGAACACCCCGAGGCAGCCGAGCACCGCGCCGACCAAGATGAGGTAGCGCGTCAGCTTCGAAAAGAAGCGGGAGAGCGTCGCGTCGAAGTCTCGCTTTTCGAGACCTTTGCGAACGGCCGATTCGGCCCAGCCTGCAAGCGCCCACGCGATGAGCAGCACCAGAAGAACGCCCACCACCTTCGGGGCGTATTCCATCAAGAGTTCGATGTACTTGTCCGCGTCGAGATCCATGTCCTCTTTCCTTCGTCGAATGTGTATGCGCCGTCAGCGTAAGAGCTGATCGAGAATGACCAAGTTCTCTGCTTCCACGTCGTCGACGTTTCCGTCCGACAGAATCATCGCTTTGGCGGCGTCGAGAAACAGCGCGCGATGCTCGAGCGGGATGTCCGCCGGGTCGAGATCGTCTGCGCGAGGCGGCACCTCGAGCCAGCCGGCGACCTGCTCGCGCTCTTCTTCGTCGAGCCCGAGACGAATGACGAGGTGGAGGATGAACTCGCGCTCGCTGTTGGTGACCTCGAGGTCCGCCCACGCAAAGGAGCAGACGAATCGCATGAGTTGCAGCCTGTCTTCCTTGTTGAGGGCGTCCAGCATGCGCGGGACTCTACTCCGAGGCGCAGGCGGACACTAGTCCGAAGAAGGCGTCTCGGTGATCTGCAAAAAACCGCGCGCAGCGCAACTTCCGAGCCGCGACCGATCGAGCAGCCCGAGCACGAGAACCGCGAGGATTGCCACCACGGCGGCAGCGCCGGCGAGCCGCAGCACGAACCCTCGGTCTCCTTTGCTGACTGGCTGCTTGTCCGACCTCTTCACGCGTTCAGATTCCTATCACCTCGGGCCGCTGGCAAGAAGCTACCCGAAGGGTTTTTTTGGGCTATGGTGCGGCTCCAATGGCGACCAAAGTGACCATGCCGCAGCTCGGTGAGAGCGTCGTCGAGGGTACGATCGGCAAGTGGCTCGTCTCGGTGGGGCAGTCCGTCGCGAAGGACGAGCCCATCGTCGAGATTCTGACCGACAAGGCCGACAGCGAGCTGCCGTCGCCGGTGTCGGGCGTGATTACGCAGCTCCTCGCAGCCGAGGACGACATCATCGCCGTCGGCGAGCCGATCTGCGAAATCGACGAAAACGCCAAGGCCGGCGACGCGCCTGCGCCAAGCGCCCCCGCCCCGAGCGCTTCGACCACGAGCGATGCGTCCGCGCCTCAGGCCTCCGCGCCGACCTCGCCTTCGGTTCGCAAGCTCGCACGCGAAAACGACGTCGACCTCGCCCACGTTCGCGGGAGCGGGGAGGGCGGCCGTATCGTGCATGACGACGTCATGGCGGCGATCGGCTCGTCGTCGCGCGACCGAACCGCCACGGCGCCTCCTCCACCGCCGCCGGTGTCAGCCGCGCCGGCGCCCGCTCCGCCTCCGCGACCGGCGCCTCCGCCCTCCCGAGCCACGGGGCCCTCGGGAGCGTTCCGTCTTCCACCCTACGTGCCGAAAGACGGGGACGAGCTGGTGCCCTTCACCCGGCGCCGGCGAATCATCGCCGACCACATGGTGTACTCGAAGCAGACGGCGCCCGACGTCGTCACCTTTGCCGAGTGCGACCTCCACCGCACGGCGGTCCTTCGCAACCAGAACAAGGTGCAGTTCAAGAAGGACGGCGTAAACCTCACCTATTTGGCATTCGCGATCGCGGCGACCGCGCGGGCTCTCCGAGAGTTCCCGGAGGTCAATTCCCGAGTGCTCGACGACGCCTTCGTGAAGCTGGCCGAGGTCAACGTCGGGATTGCGGTCGACACCGACGAGGGCCTCGTGGTGCCGGTGATCCGCAACGCGGACGAGCTCACCATCCGCGGCGTGGCACGCGCCGTGGCCGACGTTGCCGAACGCGCGCGCGCCGGCAACCTCACACCCAACGACCTGGCGGGCAAGACGTTCACCATCTCGAACCCCGGCAGGCGCGGCAATCTGGTCGGCGGCGCGATCATCTCACAGCCCAACGTCGGCATCCTCCGGCTCGGCACCATCAAGAAGCGCGTCGTGGTCATCGAGCACGAGGGCGAAGACCTGATGGCGATCCACCCCGTGATGCACATGGCCCTCACCTACGACCACCGAGTCGTAGACGGCGTCCACGCCAACGGCTTCCTGTACCGAATCGCAGAGATTCTGGAATACGGCGACTTCGAGCTGTAGGGCGAGCGGGGCCAGCGGCAGTGGCAGGGTCAGTGGCAGTGTCAGTGGCAGTGGCAGTGACAGCGCCAGTGTCAGCGCCAGTGTCAGCGACAGCGTCAGTGACAGCGTCAGTGCCAGTGCCAGTGTCAGTGGCGGCGTCAGTGACAGCGCCAGTGTCAGTGACAGCGCCAGTCTCAGTGTCGTGACTTGGTCATCGTGATCTCCTTTGCGCCTGGGGGTGGGGTCGGGCTGGCGCCCTTTCGGGGAACCCCACCCCCAGGCGCAAAGGAGATCACTCATGGGACTCATCGTTCAGCAACGGGCACTTCAGGCAGCGGCGGAGCTGCAGCAGGTTCTTTCGACCGTGCGCAAGCGCGACAAGGGACTCTTCGACCAGCTTCAGCGGGGGATGACTAGCGTCGTCCTCAACATCGCGGAAGCGGACGGGAACGACCCTGGGACGGGCAAAGCGCGGTTCGCGTCGGCCTGCGGCTCGGCCAAAGAGGTCCGAGCGGGTCTTCAGCTTGTAGTTGCGTACGGCTTTGTGGCTCCCGCGCGAATCGAGAGGGTCGACATCGCGCTCGACGAGGTCTGCGCGATGTCGTGGAGGCTCTCAGGCCGCTAGGCCCAGTGACAGTGGCAGTGGCAGCGCCAGTGACAGTGTCAGTGACAGTGTCAGCGACAGTGGCAGCGTCAGTGACAGCGCCTGGCACCTCTTTCCCTACTCGCTCTTCTTATTCGCCACGAAGCGGAGGTTTTTGAACTCGGTTTGGCCGAGGGTGTAGATGACTTCGCTCAGGGTTCGGAACGGGGTGCGTTTGTCGGCGATGATTTGGACGTCGCCGACGAAGGGCTGGTTGCTGAAGCGCTGGGCGGTTCGTTTTTTGCGGTCGCGGATTTCGCCGAGGGTTTTGTAGAGCGGCGTGATCAGGAAGCCGCTGCTGCCGCCCTGCTTGAGGCTCGGGTCGACGATGCCGTTGCGAAGCTCGAGCACCGGCTTGCCGTCGACGACGACGCCGCTTCGCGAAATCTGCACCGACAGCGCCTCGGCGAGCTCGACTTTCGACGTGGAGTACGGGATTCGAAGCTCGCTGCTTTCCTGTACGGCGGCGGCTGACGAGGTTGCGAAGATCGCCATCATGTACACGAGCAGAATGGTGAGCATGTCCATCATCGGGTAGATGTTCAGCCCGAAGTGCTCGGGCTCGCCCCGACGCCGCAGCTTCGCGCGAACCACGCGATTGACGTACGACATCGACACGGCCTTTTCGGCGACAGGCGGCGCCAGCGAGTCGGTCACCATCGGCTTTTTGTCATCCGCCATCAGCGTATCCCCGCCGACAGCAGCACGTCCGGGAACAGCTCGCTCTCAGGACCGCGAATCGCGTCCATCGCGGCGATCAGGTCTTCGTAGGGCACTTCGGGGTCGGCGCTGAGGGTAACCCGCGTCTCGTCCTCGAACTGCTCTTTGACCCTGGACACGCAGGTGGTGAGCCCCTTCCAATCGTGCTCGCCGTTCATGCCTGCGGGCACGGTGATGACTTTGCCCGGCGCCGTGGTGGTGCAGCCTCTGGCGAGCTTGCCGCCCGACCCCGACACGATGATGCCCGCCTGCGTGACGGTGACGTTGAGGTTCAACGCTTCGTCGTCCGCTGCGCGCTTGCCGATACCGCCCTTTCTGTAATCGGGCAGCGCGGCCTCGACTTGCGAGAAAAACGCGACGGTCGTCAGCGTCATCAGCAAGAACATGATGATGTTCACGACGATGTCGAGAAACGGAACGATGTTCAGCTCCTCGTCGAGCTCCGACGGATCCGCGTCCGGAATCATCGTGCGTTTCCGAACGTAGGCTCTTTGTCGCGGTGTGAGTCGCGCGGGCATGGCCTAGCCCGATTAGCTGCCGGTCCGCCTGAGCGTGAGCAGGTTCTCGAGCTGCATGGTGACCTTTTCCATCTCGTGCTTGTGCCGCTTGGTGAGGCCGTGCAGCACGAGGTGAGCCACCATGAAGATCACGGCGATCAAAAGCCCGAGGAACGTGTTCCACATCGCCTCGGCGATACCTGCGGAAAGCAGCGCCGTCTTTTGCGACGGGTCGTCGATGGTGCCCACCGCCTTGAACGCGCGGATGAGACCGCTGATCGTGCCGAGCAGGCCGATGAGTGTCGCGATGTTGGCGAGTGTCCAAAGCGACCCCGTGCGCTTTTCGAGCGCTGGGATCACCTCGGCCATCTTTTCTTCCATCGATGCGATGACCGCCTCTTCGCCGCGATTGACCTGCGTCAGCCCCGACTTGACGACCTCGAGCAGCGGCACCGCTTTCGCCTCGCACTGCCGGATCGCCCGATCGATGTTGCCGGCCTGCACCAGCTTGCGAATCCGGTTCATGAACTCGGCGGCGTCGACGCTGTAGTTCATGCGGATGTACCAGGCCCGGTCGATGATGACCCCGACGCCAAACGCCAAGACCCCCAGGTTGATGAACGAAAACGGAGCACCCTCGAGCAGTGCCTCCCAGATTTCATGCATGGCTTGCGGCTCCCTCCGGCTCGCCCCGATCTGGCGAGAAAACCCCTCTTATTTTGCGACCCTCCAGTCGTACTGAAATTCGGACCCAGCGTGCCGGAATCCGTTGAAATCATTACGACTGCGGGGCAACCCCGTAACCGAGGGCAAGCTACCCCACGCTTCGCAAACTTGTCAACGCGACTGCAGCTTTTTCCGCTTTCGGACCCAAGCTCGCCGAAGCCGCGGTTTCTAAGGAGCTGAATCGGGCACGATATTGACTTGCTGGATCCAACCGTTATCATCCCTAGGTAGTAAGCAAACCTTGGAATTGCTTACTGTTCTGGGGGGAACAGCGGGTTTTAGTCAGAAGGCAGTGGTGGGGATTGCACCGTGCTCAATCGGGGTCCGGTAACACTGTCAAAGTAAAGTTCGCAGGAGGCAGGAAAAATGGCCAAGCTGGCATACCACTTTGAAGCAGGCGGATGGGCGATGTGGCTCATTCTCGTATGTCTGGTTTTCGCGATCGGTTTCACGATCGAGCGCGCGATGTACCTCTACAAGGCGTCGATCGACAAGGACGAGTTCATCTCGAAGATGCAGAAGTGCATCACCTCCGGCGACGTCGCGGGTGCGATCAAGGTTTGCTCTGCCGAGCACAACCCGCTCGCCCGTATCGTGAAGCAGGGGCTGCTCAAGGTGAATCGGCCTGACGCCGAAGTGCAGGCAGCCATGGACGAAGCGGCGCTCAAGGAGCTTCCGCTGATCGAGCGACGCACGCCGTACCTCGGCCTGCTCGCCAACGTCGGCATGCTTTGCGGTCTGTTCGGCACGGTTGTCGGCCTCATCACCGCGTTCGGCGAGGTGGCAAAGGCGGATGCAGCGAGCAAGGCGACCGGCTTGGCCAAGGGCATCGAGGAGGCGATGAACTGCACCGCGTTCGGTCTCATCACCGCCGTCTTCGCGCTCCTGATGATGGGTCTCCTCAACGGCAAGACCCAGAAGATCATCGACGACATCAACGCGGCCACCGTGCAGGTCTTGAACCTGGTGGTGGGCAACCGCTCGAAGGTCGACCTCCAGAACATTCCCGCGGAGTAGGGCGCCTCATGGCTGCAATCGATTCTGGTGGAGGCGACTCTGGGAAGAAGGCGGTAAATCAGGAAATCCCCCTGATTCCGTTCATCGACCTACTGCTTTGCTGCGTAATGTTCCTCTTGGCTACCGCGGTGTGGAACCAGCTCGCCGCGGTGAACGCCAACCAGCAGGTCCCGGGGCAGGCTTCCACCGAGGATGCGCCGCCAGAAGACGAAAAAGTGAAGCTCATCTTGCAGGTACGGAACTCGGGGTACGTCCTCGGGTCGTCGGCCGGAGAGAGCATCGACATCAGCAAGCGCGCCGTCGCCGACCAAAAGGAGTTCGACGTCGACGAGCTGCAGGCCAAGCTCGGCCAGTGGAAGCAGGCTTGGGACCAGCGGGACGACCTCATCGTCGCGCCCGAGGACGGCGTTCGCTACGAGGACGTCATCATCGCGATGGACGTCGCGACGGCAGCCGGGTTCACCAACCTTTCGATGGCCGACGGGGCGGCGTTTCTCTGAGGGGGATTCATGGCGATTCAAAGACCACAGCCGGAGCTGCTTCACCACGTCCCGCTCAAGTTCGTTCGTGACCGCGTGACGGGGCACGGGCGCAAGGCGGTCGACCATCAGATTCCTCTGATTCCGTTCATCGACTTCCTCATCGTTCTCGTGATCTTCCTGCTCATGTCGTTCTCCGCGTCGGGCGAGCTCATCGCGCAGCAGCCGACCATCACCATGCCGGCCGCCAAGAACACCGAGCAGATCGAAATTTCGCCCATCGTCGCGGTCGACGAGCGCGTCATCACGCTCGACGGCACGCGCGTCGCCGACACCCAGACACAGGGGCAGTCGGCCCAGGTCGATCGCATCGAGCCGCTCATTCAGGGGCTCGAGGCCGAGAAGCGGAAGTGGGAGACGATCCATCCGTCGGAGCCCTTTGCGGGCCAGGTGATCGTCCAAGCCGACCGCAACATCGACTTCCGCGTCCTGAAGAAGGTGATGTTCTCGGCCGCTGCAGCGGGCTACGGCAACGTCAGCTTCGCGGTCAATCAAAGCGAAGAGCGCTGAGCCTCTTCTCATGGAGCCGTCCGAGCTCACGCCGGCCGAGTTCGAGGGCGCCGCGAAGAACCGGTACCGGCCCGGGCTGCCGTGGCGCCGAATCGGGCTGGTGCTCCTCGTCGCCGCGCTGATCGCCGGGGGCTACTTTTGGCGCCAGAAGGTGCGCGCAGACCAGCTCAGGGCTCGTGTCCAGGCCCTCCATGCCGAAGAAGTCGCTCCGGTTCTTTCCGAGCTCGAAGCGACTCGGGCCGACCTCGAGCAGAAATCACTCGACGCAAAGTCGGGCGCTGCCAATCGCGCGGTCGAAGAGGGCGTTCGCCCCTCCGCGCTGCACGATGACAAGGTGATCTATCTCAAGGTGCCAGCCTCGGAGCTCCGTTCGCAGGAGGCCCTCCAAGCGGTGATCGAAGCCGAAGACGAGGACGCGATCGGCGCCTGCCTCGGACTCGACGTGATTCCGCTCGCCACGCTCTCGGACGTGCCCGAGGTGCTGACGGCCGAGTGGCTCGCGCGGGCCGACGAAACGAACGACATGCAGAGGCTCTCCGTACGCGAAGAACAGCTCAGGCGAGCGATCGACCGCGAGCTCCCTGCGCTCCGGTCGCGAGTCCCTGCCGACTACTTCTTACTTCTCGTCGTGCAGGGCAAGAGCCGGCTGCGCGACCCAGTCGACGTCTTTTTGTGGGACCTCGGCGCCGACCGGCTGGTGCTTCGCTCGCGCACGGAAAACCGGGGCAAGCTGATCACCGTGCGAAGCAAGATCGGCCCGGAGGTCGATTCGGCGAGAGCCGAGGGGGACCCCATCGTCACGGCGGACTGCTCGATTGCGGCACACGTGAAGGCACAGCTCGGGGAGCCGACGATGGACCTGGGACGGCCGGACTGACGCCGCCGGTCTCGGCATATTCGATGCGCTCGAGCCACCGCTCGCTTTCCGCGCGCGCAGCCCGGCTTTCGGACTCGAGACCCTCCCACACTGCGGCCGATTCTTCGTAGCGGCCGAGAGCGAAGAGGGCGATGCCCGACATGCGCCGAAGCTCGCGCTCGAGTCGGGCCGTCGGGAGCCCGCGCGCCTCGGCTTCCTCGAGCAAAGGGAGCGCTCGCGCAAAGCGCTGCTGGCCCATGAGCTGCCGCGCTTCGAGGTACGGCCCGAGACCGTCATCGCGCAGCCTAGAGAGCTCGTTGGCGAGGTGGACGACCACCGGGCTCGCCGAGCGGCCGAGAAGCATCTCGTAGACGATCTCCCTCTCCTCGTCGCCGCTTTCGAGCCCGATCTTCTTCACCTCGCTCTGCCGTGCCGGCCCGTCAGTGCGCGGGATCGCGAGAAGCTCGTCGTAGAGCGACGCTGCTTCTTCGAGCTCGCCAAGCGTCCAACGCGCATCCGCGTAGTGCTCGAGCGCGCTTGCGACGATTGGCTTGGGCGCGTTCATCGCAGCCCTGAGCGAGTCGAGCTCTTGACGTGCCGCCGCCTCGCTCCCGCCGCGTGCGAGCGCGCCCACCAGCGCCGCGCGGGCCTGTGCTTCGTTTGGGTCGATGTCGAGGATCGCCCGGCAGGTCTTCACGGTGCGAGGGTCGTCGCCTGCGGCCAGGTCGCCAAACAGGTTGCCTCGCAGCTTGGCGAGCTCGTGCGGGCACACCCCGGTGAAGATGCTGGGCCGGGCGAGCGCGACCTCCGCCACCCCCCGTTCGTGTTCCGTCACGTCGACGTTCGCGAGGTACGTGTGCCAGGCCAGCTCGAGCTCGGGGAGCTGGTCGACCTTGCCGGTGCCGTACGCGTCGAGAAAGCCGTCCATCCCTCGCTCGACGATCAAGAAGCGAGTGAGCGAAGCGGCGGCCATGTAAGCGCGACGCGCCGGGAGCGAGCTGAAACGAAGGCTCATCAGCCGCGTGGCAGGCGGAAGCTCGTCGCGGTCGAGCAGGATGCGCGACCACTGGTCCGGGTCGATGTCGTCCCGAACGTCCCACGCAAGCGCGCCGGCCGCCCCTTCGATGACCCCGGGATTCGGTACGAGGCCCCCGAGGGTTCCTGCGACCGCAAACGGCCCCGGCCCCGCCTCCTCGAGCAGTGCGTGCACGAGCTCGTGCCCGAGCACCGGGTGCGGCCAGCCCGCGCGCTGAACGTAGATCTCGCGGCGCCACGGTTTCGCGATCAGCGTCCGGCCGACGCCGATCAGGCTCTTCTTCTCGTTCTGGTCGCGAAACACGTAGACCGTCACCGGCTCGTTCGACGAAAGGCCCGCGAGCGCGCGGGTTCGTGCGACGTGAAAGTCGCAGTCTTCGAGCAGGCGCGCGGCGTCTTCTTTGGTGGTTTCGCGCGGCATGTGGATCACGCAGTGCGAGCTGCGCTCGGTCTTGCCGAGGTGCTCGATCAGGGTGGCGTCACTCACCCAGTGGCCGAGGTGGTCGCCGTGCCAGTACGAGGCAACGACGATGCCGAGGGACGCGGCGGCGACGGCGATGGTCCCCGCCCGCAGCCGGCTTCGGCTCTTCAGGGCGAGCCGCCCTTCCGTCGGCTCCCACACCGCGTCGAAGAGCAGCAAGAGCGCGAGTGCGGCGATCAGGATGGCCGCGCGGAAGACTAGGTAGCGCTTTGGGATGCGAACGAGGTCGTCGTAGATCGCTCCGGGGAAGTAGCCCGCAAAAGCGCCGAAGACGTGGACCGTCGGCGTCGCGTAGAAGGTCCACAGGCCAAAGAGCGCGGCGGCGATCGGCACGGCCGCGGCAAGCCACGGCGACACGCGCGGCCGGCTGACGATGCCGGCCACCCAGACCCCGGCCGCCGCCGCGAGGATGCAGCCGACGCCGGGGCCGAGGATCATGAACGCGAGCCCCTCGCCGGGCGCGCACTGGCGGACGCGCAACGAGTTCAGCGCGAGCAGCGCCACCGGAATCGCCCAGATCGTGAGCCCGGCACCCATCGCGCGCAGCATCAAATCGAGGCCACGCGCCCCCCAGTTGCGCTCGGTGTAGCTCGCCGCGTTTGCGGCCACGAAAGGCGGTAACACGAGCCCCAGCGCGAGCGCGCTCTCGACGCCGTGCACCCCGAGCAGCGGCACCGCTGCGAGCCCGACCCCCAGGATGGCCGCGACCGCCGCGCTCAGCCAGAAGGTGAAGAGCTTGAGCACCAACTATTCCGCGGCGGCCGGCGGGTCGGCGGGCTCCGATGTGGCCACCAGGCCGAGCACCTCTTCGACCTTGGAGATGAGGCACACTTCGAGGTCCTCGAGCACTTCTTTGGGCACCTCTTCGAGGTCCGGCTCGTTGCGCTTGGGGAGCAAGATGCGCGACACTCCGGCGCGGTGTGCCGCGAGGCACTTCTCCTTGATGCCGCCCACCTTGAGCACGTTGCCCCGGAGCGTGATCTCGCCGCTCATCGCGACGTCGGGCCGAACCTTTCGCTCCGTGAGCAGAGACGCGAGCGCCACGTAGAGCGGAATGCCGGCCGCAGCACCATCCTTGGGGACCGCGCCCGCAGGGAGGTGCACGTGAATGTCGGTGTGGCTGACGAACTCGTCGTCGAGCCCGAGCTCGCCTGCGCGCGCGCGTACGAAGGTGAACGCGGCTGCCGCCGACTCTTTGAGCACGTCGCCCATGTTCCCCGTCAAGTGGAGCTTGCCGGTGCCGGGCATTTGGGTGGCCTCGACGAAGAGCAGGTCGCCGCCCGCGGGCGTCCACGCGACACCGGTGGCCACGCCCGCCCGCGCCGCGCGCTCCGGCTCCTGGCGCCGAGCCTTGGCCGCGCCGAGCACGCTTTCGATGAACGGCCCGTCGGCCAAGATCGACACATCTTCGCCGGCGGCCAGTCGCACCGCGATCGCGCGGCAGACGGCCGCGGACTGCTGCTCGAGCTTTCGAACGCCCGCCTCGTGCGTGTACGAATCGACCATCACGTCGATCGCGTCGTCCGAGAAGTCGAGCCGCTCCGGAGAGAGCCCGTGTTCGCTGAGCTGACGCGGAATCAGAAAGTCGCGCGCAATGGAGCGCTTCTCGCGCGGCGTGTATCCGGGAAGCTCGATGACTTCCATGCGGTCGAGGAGCGGCCCCGGGATCGTGCTCCTCTGGTTGGCGGTCGCGATGAACATCACCTTGCTGAGGTCGAAGGGTGCGTCGATGTAGTGATCGGTGAACTGGTTGTTCTGCTCCGGGTCGAGCACCTCGAGAAGCGCGCTTGCCGGGTCACCCCGGTGGTCGCGGCCGAGCTTGTCGATCTCGTCGAGGATCATCACCGGATTCCGCGCGCTGGCTTTCTTGAGCCCGGAGATGATGCGCCCGGGGAAGGCCCCGACGTAGGTGCGTCGGTGGCCGCGCACCTCGGCCTCGTCCGAGACCCCGCCGAGCGAGACGCGCACGAACGCGCGGCCGGAAGCGCGCGCGATCGATCGGCCGAGGGAGGTCTTGCCCACGCCGGGCGGCCCGACGAAGCAGAGAATTGGCGCGCGTCCGTCGCGGCTGAGCTTGCGAACGGCGATGTACTCGACGATGCGTCGCTTTGGCTTCTCGAGGCCGTAGTGGTCCTCGTCGAGCACCTGTCGCGCCTGCTGCACGTCGAGGCGGTCTGGCGTGTTCTTCGCCCAGGGGAGGTCGGCGAGCCATTCCACGTACGTTCGCGCGACCTGATACTCGCTGCTCGCCGTGTTCATGTTGCCCATGCGCCGAAGCTCGCGCTTGGCCGCGGCCTCCGCTTCGGCCGGCAGGCGCCCGAGGGCGATGCGCTCGCGGAGGTTCTCGATGTCGTCCTCGTCGACGTCGGTTTCCCCGAGCTCGCGCCGAATCGACTTGACCTGCTGCCGGAGCAAATACTCGCGTTGCGAGCTCGACATCTCCTCCTCGACCATGCTCGAGATCTCCTGCTTGACGCGGAGCACCTCGTTTTGCCGATTGACCTGATCGAGCACGAGGCGCACTCGCTCTCGCACGTCGAGCGTCTCCAGCACCTCCTGCTTGGCCTCGTTGGCAACCGGCAGGTTGGATTCGATCAGATCGGCAAGCGCGCCCGGCTCGCGGACGTTGTCGAGGATATGCAGCGACTCGCGCGATGCCGTCGGGAGGTCGTTGAGGAGCTGGCGCGCTGACTCGCGAAGATGCGCGGCAAGCGCCTCGATTTCGACGTCGACCGCGGGCGGCTCGTGGTAGCGATAGACTTTGGCCCGCATCGTCGGGTGCCGGCCGAGCGGCTCTTCGATGCGCATGCGGCTCACGCCTTGGAGCACCACGCTGTACTGCCCGGAGTTGAGCCGAATCACCTTCAGCACGCGTGCGATCGTGCCGGTGTGAAACACCTGGTCGAACGTCGGGTCTTCGATCTCGGGCTTGTGCTGCGTCACGACGCCGATCGCGGGCCGCTCGCGCCCGCAGGCTTCCTCGATGAGACGCACCGAGCGTGCTCGGCCCACGTTGACCGGCACCACGGTTGCCGGGAACAGCACCGAGTTTCGAAGCGGCAGAATGGGCAAGATCGGCTCGGCGCCCGCCGGGAAAATCGAATCGGTCATTGGATTTGCCAACGATATTCGAGATCTACGCTCCCAGCAACGACCCTGCAGGTTCGGCTAGCGCCCGCCTCGGACGGCTGGTATCAATCGGGCGCTCGAGATGGCGGGACGGTGGTTCAGACGGGGTGGAGGCCTGCTGGGTCTGGCAGCACTTAGCGGCTGCCACGGCGGCCTTGCGTTCAACGCGATCGTTTTGCTGATCTCGCTCGGCATCTTCGTCGGTACGATCCTGCTCGAACGGTCCCCCTAGCCGTGTTTGCCCCCGAGCTTCGTCCAGTCAGCGATTTTACCCTCGCCGATCTCGAGGGGATTCGGCTCCTCCTGCGCGGTGGCTCCGTCGTCGACTGGCACCGGCTCAACTTCACTCACGACGCCGAGGCCGAGGCCTTCGTGCGCGCGCAGGAGATCGACCTCGACGACGAGGCGGACCTCGCGCGCGCCAACCAGGTAAAAGACGCGGCGATCGACTACCTCAAGCGACACTTCGACTTTCCGGTCCCGAAGCCGGTTGCCCGCAAGGACCTGGTCGGCCTGCTGATGCTGGCATCTTCGAAGGGGCACCGGCAGATCTGCGCCTGCGCGATCCTGAAGGTGATGCACATCATCCACCACCTCGAGGCGCGCGAGCTCCTCTTCGTGCTGCCAACCGCGGACGAGGAGGTTTTCACCTGGGTCGAGCAGAAGGTCTACCGCGTCATGGCCGCGGCCCTCGCGAACGACTTCCCCATCCTCGAGTTCATCGGTGGCCGAAAGAACAAGGATTCACTCTACACCAAGCTTCTCTCGAAGCCTGACGTCAGCGCCTCGCAGATCTACGACAAGGTTCGATTTCGGATCGTCACGCGCGACGCGAGGGACATCTTCCCCATTCTGAACTACGTGCAGCGGAGCATCGCGCCGTTCAACTTCGTGATCCCCGGTCAGTCGACGAACACGCTCGCCCGCTTTCACGACTACTGCCGCTCTGACGTGTCGCTCACCAAGCTGGTCCCGAAGCTCCAGCTTCCGCTCGATCTCGAAGACGAGCTCTCGGCGATCGACAACCGCTTCACCGCGCCGAGCTACCGCATCGTGCACTTCGTGGCCGACGTGCCGGTTCGCGTACCGGACGAGGTGCTCGCCACGGCGTCTCCCGCGACCCACGAGCTCGGCAAGACACTCTTCGTCCAGACCGAGTTTCAGGTGATCGATCGCGCCACCGACGAGGCCAACGAGGCGGGCGACGCCAGCCACAGCGCATACAAAGCACGGCAGAGGCTCGCGGTGATGCACCGGCTCAAGGTCGGGCGTTTCATCAAGAGCTGAGGCGTTTGGCAAAAGAAAAGGCCGGCACCCGAAGGTGCCGGCCTCGACTTTGTCGTGTCCGATGCGGACTACTGCGCTACCTCAACCACGACGCCGCCAACCACGAGCGTCATCGAGAGCGCGTTGCAGGACGTGGCTACGTCGCCCGAGAGGTCGTCGTTGATGTCGAGGACCTGGGCCACGACCGCGGCGCCGCCCTCGATCAGGAGGTCGGCGATCGCGCCCGCGGTGGCCTGGTCGACCGTCGCGCCGAGGCGGCCGTTCGAGAAGCCGGCGCTCTGGTTGACGGTGACCTGGAGGACCGCGTTACCGAGGCTGCCGCTGACCGCCATGCCCTCCGGGCCGATCGAGATCGGGATGGTGCCGAGCGTACCGCTCGCGCAGACGTCACCGGTCTCGCCGTTGAGGTTCGACAGGTTCATGTTGATCGTGCCGACCTCGGTACCCTCCGAGGACAAGGTGACGATGGCGCAGCTCTCCTCGACGTTCGCGTCGACCGCGAGCGTCAGTGCGATGACGCCACTGCAAACGCCATCGTAGAACGCCTGGTTGACACCGCCGAGGTTGCCGCCCACGCCCGCAAGGGTGGGAGCCAAACCGGCAAGCGCGTTGTCGACCGCGTTCATGCCTTCGCCTGGGGCGAGTGAGCCGAGCGAGCAGCTATTGCCGTCGCAGCTGTCGAGGTCGTAGCCGTCGTTGCAGTCGCCGAGGATCTGCATGAACGTGAGCTCGTGCGTGACCACGTTTTCGGTCGCCGTGCAGGTCGCCGGGTTCTCGAGGCTCTCCGAGCCGTCGCACTGGTCGCCGGTGGGCGGGTCCGCAAGCGGTGGTTCGCAGTTTTCGTCGGTGGCTTCGATGTCGCCGTTCATGCACGCGCTCGAGGAAGGCACGCAGGCAGGCGCGTCGCCGCCGCCGCCACCGTCACCGCCGCCGCCGGCCATGCCGCCGGTGCCGCCGCCGCCGCCGGCACCGCCGGTGCTGGGGGTGCTGTCGTCGCTGCAACCGAACGCCATCAGTGCGCTACCGAGTAGCGCGATTAAAGCTAGTTTGCTGATTTTCATCCGTTCTTCTCCTTGGGCCCGGGGGAAGCCCGGCGCCGTGTCGCCCCTGTTGAGTGCGACCCTTTACCACGAGTTCCCCCGTCCCGACAAACACAAGACAATCAAAGAAAGAGAACAGATTATCAGACTTTGGCGCTGCGCCCAGCCGCCCGGATCGCGCCGATGGCGTGCACGGGAGGGGCTACGCCTTATCTGCTTGTTTTGACGACGATTTCTCGATTTGCCTGGTTGCCCGCGGCGTCGAAGGCCCGTAGGGCGACGATGTGGCTGCCCGGCGTCAGGGGCCCGAGCTTCAGGCTGAAGGCCTCGCGCGGGCCGTCGAGGAGCCCATCGGCTGGGAAAACATCATGCCACGGCCCACCGTCGACCGAGAGCTGCGCCCGCGCGATTGGACCGAGCGCGTCGACGACCGCCGCTTCGAGACGCCCTTTGCGAAGCACGAGCTTGTCGATGCGCGGTGGATGGTTGTCGACGCGAATCGGCTCAGACAGCGCCGTGGCGCGGAGCGTGAGGTCCTGCGGGTTGGACTTCTCGTCGGACGCCTCGACGCGCACGACGTAGTAGCCGTCCGGGATGCTGCCGGTGTCCCAGGTGTACTTCGGCTCGGTGACGACGGTGTCCTCTTTGAACATCGTGCGCCAAGTCGGCTGGCGCTCTTCGCGGTAGGCGATCCGATACCGCAGCTTGTCCAAATCCGTGTTGTCGACCTTCCACGTGAGATTGAGCAGCGTCGTTGGCGGGGGCGGCTTGCGAATGGCCTCTCCGCGCTTCAGAGGCGGGCGGCTTCCTCGAACGTTCGACACGCGCGCACGCTGGTTTTGCGGAAGATAGAAGACCTGGACGGCCCGAAGCTCCGCTGACGCGTCGTTTGGCAGCTTTGCGCGAACCTGCACGAACCGGGCGGGCGGGCTCGAGATGCGCGCCGGCGCCTTGATGTCCTTCGACCATGGGCTCCAGGTGTCGCCTGGCTCCTTGGTGTTGCCAGAGCGAGTTTGAAACACGAATCGGCCCCGGCCGCGCCAATCGAGCCGCCCCCAAGTCGACGAGAACTTCGCGTCGAGCGCCTTGCTGGTCCAGACGGCGTCGCGACGTTTGCTCGGCCGCACGCGGTAGAGCGCTGCGCTGTCCCCCGTCACGAACGACGGCTGCTTGGACCGCATGTCGAGCCCGAGCACCTGGCGCTCCTCGACGTCTGCCCAGATCGAATAGCTCGCGTCGTTTTCCACGCGGAAGACTCGCCCCTTGCTGCCGCCGCCGACGTAGATCGCACCGTCGCCGCCCCACTGGACCGACGTGAAATGCGTGTCTTTACGGGCTAGAAGCTGCTCGGCGCGCCCGCTTCCGTCGACGCGCCACACCTGGCCGCTCCCGGGCCGCGGACGCGTCGCCGGCCTCGGAGCCCCGCCGGACGCTCCGCCGGCGCTCGGCTTGAACTGGCTTCCCGGCGCGCTCTTGAACTGGTTGGCTGTGACGGCCAGCTCTCCGTTTCGATAGTCGATCGCGGTGATTTCGTTGCCGGGGAAGTCGTGCACGACCGACACTTGGCCGCTCGGCTCCAGCCGGAGCACGAGCGCGTCGTCGCTGGTGCCGGCGAACACCGTCCCTTTGCTGTCCCCCGCGAGCGCCATGACGTGCGATGCGTCGGCTTTGTGAATCTCCGTCGCGCGTCCGGCGGAATCCGCCGCGAACACCTTGCCCTCGGGGCCCGTGGCGGCGATCAGCTTTCTGCGCTTCGCGTCGAAGTGGAGCGCCCAGACGTGCTTGGCGCCTTTGGGCTCGCTGAACCGCTCGACCTTGCCGGTCTTGGTTTCGATTCGGTAGATGCGCCCGTTCGGAAGGGTCCCAGCATAGAGTGCTCCGCCTGCGCCAAACGCGAGCGACGACACCAGCAGCTCGCCGGTCTTTGCAAAGGGTTCGACCTTCTTGCCGTCGACGCGGTACACGATGCCGTCTGTGCCGGTGCCGATGAAAGCCGTGGAGCCGCGCACCGCTAGGCTGTAGGCCAGCGGCACGTCGGGAAGCTCCGTTCGCTCGGTCACCGCCCCGGCTCGCACCGAGCCGTCGGAGTGCACCGCCGCGCCTTCGAGCTCGCCTTCGAAAAACGCCTCCGCGCTGTCGAGCAAAAAGCTCTGCGTGGTCACGGCGCCCGCGCTAGCGCTCAAACAGAGCGCAACCCCCCAAATTATATAGGGGACAGTCCCCTTTTTGGGGGGGCGCGTTCGGCTAGTCGTTTTTTCTTCGTTCATCACGTGTCATTCACCGAGAAGCCTGTCGCGAGCGACCGGCCGCACCTGAAGGGAGAGGTTTGCCCGGCCTGCCACCACCTGCGGCATTTGGACATCCGTGCGCGACTGCGTCACGAAAGGCCGGCTGTCGCTCGACGAGCTGACCAGTTGAAGCGAGTTGAGCGCGGAGGCGGGGAGCGAATCGACGACGTGGCCCTCGAACCGAAGGCCCCGCGACGGCATTTGAAGAGCGACGACCAGCGACGTCGCCGGGTAGCGGCGTTTCGTCTGCTTGATCAGGTCTCCGAGCGAGCCCGGGCGCGGCTGCTCGATGGGAACTTGATTGCCCGCGGCCACGGCGACCCGAACGCGTTTGCCGGCGGCCGCGGCAGGAATGTGAACCTTCACGGCGCGAACGCTCTCCGCCTGGTCGACGCGACGAAGCCTCACGTACACGGTCAAGTCTTCGCCGGGGTCGACGACGTCGGTCGCCACCGATGCGTCGACGATCTGATAGACGTCGCGGCTGAATTCGAGGTCGAGCTCGAGGTCGATCGACGTGAGCCGGGAGGTTTCAAAAGGGTTCGCAAAGGCCGCTTCCATCAACGCAAACATGCGGAGCTGAGAAAACGCCGCCGGGCTCGCGGCGCCGAGCGGTGAAAAGCCCTGCTCGTCGAGCGAGACCACGCCATGACCTTCGATTCCGACCTCGCTCCGCGCGCGAAAGATCACTTCGGCCACGTCGCCCGCAGTGGACTTGACCGCGTTGGCGATCACCGCGAACACGATCGATGGCGTGAGAATGCGATGGCTCGCGACCTCGACGTGCCATTCGGTTTTGGGGGCACCCTCCGCGCCGTTGATCTTGACGCGAACCGGGACGCGCGCCGCTTCGATGTTGGGGTCGATGACCACCGCCGGCTGCCGATCTTGCACGAGCGCGCCGAGCGGGCGCGCGGCTTCCGCGATCTTGAACGAGCGGAAATCGCTGACGAGAACGTGAAGAACACGCGCGGTCGCAGTTGGAAGGCCGGTGGCGCCCGCGTCCATCATCGGGTGCCCGAACGCGAGCGTGCGGCCGTTTCGGTCGACGTACGTGACCGTGCCGACGCCGGTGATCGCGATGTCGCCGCGCGCGAGCTGCACGGCGATCGCGCTTCCGGGCTCATAGCGCGCGGGGCCTTTGGCTTCGGCTGCGCCGGTGCCTGCCTGCGTGGCCACCAGGCCGAGGGGCTCGAGCTCGTCGGCGAGCATGCGGGCCACCGAATCGTGGAGCCCGCCGAGCATGATTGGAGTGGCCGCCCTCTGAAGACCGACCGGTGACGTGGCCGCGTACTTCTTCTGGACAGCGCGGATCGTCGAGAGTGCATCGACATCGTGCTGACCGACATACGGAGGAAGACCCGCGAGGCGCTCTCGTGAAGGGCTTGCGGGTGCGGCCGCCTTGGGCGCGGGGAGCGGCTTGGCGCCCGGGAACATGTCGAGGCGCACCGGGCGTCGGAGCTCGGCGAGCATGTTGCGAATCGGCGTAACGCCGACGACGGGATCGGTGCCCTGGCTCCATCCGTAGGCGTAGGCACCGGCGAGGCGGCCGTCGAGGTAGATCGGGCTGCCGCTCATGCCGGCGACTCCGCGCGCTCGGTCGAGGAGAGGGTGCGGGGTGCGGATGAGGATCAGATCCTGATCGGGGCGGAAGTTGTGGAGGACGTCGATGACCTCGACGTCGAACCGCTCGGGCTCCGTGCCCTGCAGCACCGAAAGGCCGTAGCCCTTCATGCCACGGTGGATTTCGTCGACGTGGATGAAGCCGGGAGACGACTGGCCCACCGCAGCGCCAACGAGCGACACGCTCACCAAGAAGCACAACCCGGACAGCAGCCGATTCACGACGTCAGAGCCTAGCAGGGCTACTCCGCCGGGGCCGGGGCAAGTTGGAGCGAGTCGATCAGCGCTCGTAGTGCTTCGAAAGCAAACGGCTTGGGGAGATACGCGCTCACCGCGGCGGGCCGGCCGGCCGTCGCAGAGGCCTCTGGGGCCGACTCACCCATCAAGATGACGACGAGGCCCGGGCTACTGCGCCGCAGCTCCCGCGCGACCTCGACCCCGCTCTTTCCGGGAAGATTGGAGGCGACCAGGGCGAGGTCCGGACCCCACTGCTCGATGACCGTCATGGCGCTTTCGCCGGACCCCGTGCCCACGACCCGATTGCCATCGATGGTGAGCATGCGGGCGAGGTTCCACTGGAGGTCGGGGTCGCTTTCGACCAGCAGGACGCTCCGGTGCCGAGGTCGGCTCTCCGCGATCGTCTTGACCGCGCTCTCCAGCGTGCTTGCCCGTTTTTTGCTTGCCATTTTGAGTACTTGGTCGGTTCTCTGCCGGCCTCAACGAACGAACACCGGTCGCTCGCTCGTTGTTCCAGGCTCCCCGACCGAGGATAGCTTAGGTGCCGGCGCCCCCCTCCGCAACGGTGAGCCGGGTGGAGGCTCGAAAACCCCGCGCTACGCGGTCGCGCGGGGTGCGGTTTGGGCCGCTTGGCCCCTGGACTTGCCGGGCTGCACCGGATCGTCGCCGTGGAAAGTCTGACCGGTCCGTGCGATTTCTTCGAGCACCGGCGCCGGCGAGAACCGCGGGCCGAGCTGCTTTTCGAGCTCTCGAAGCCGGCCGAGGATCTCCTTGGCGCCGACCTGGTCGACGAACCGGAACGGCCCGCCTCGGAACGGCGGAAACCCGAGACCGAAGATCGCGCCGATGTCGCCGTCGCGTGCGCTTCGAAGGATGCCCTCGCCGAAACAGCGACACGCCTCGTTGACGAACTGAAGGGCGCAGCGCCATGCGATCTCGTCTGCGGTGACGCTCTTGTTGGTGGGTTTCACGCCGAGCACTTCGTACACCGACTCGTCCACGCCCTTCTTCTTGTCGCCGTAGAGATAGAAGCCGCGGCCGTTCTTGCGGCCGTAGCGCTCGTCCTCGATGAGCTTCTGCATGCCGTCCGGAGCGGCCATGCGATCGCCAAAGGCGTCGAGCATGATCTTGCCGACCTTCGCACCGACGTCGATGCCCACCTCGTCGGTGAGCTTGATCGGGCCGACGGGGAAGCCCCAGTCCAGCATCGCTTTGTCGATCGCCTCGATGGGCACGCCTTCGGCGACCAGGTGCGCCGCTTCGTTCATCATCGGCGCGAGCACGCGGCTCGTGTAGAAGCCGACGCCGTCTTTGACGACGATCACGTGCTTGCCCTGCTTTTTGCCGAGCTCGACGCAGGTGGCCGTGACCCAATCGGCGGTTTGGTCGGTGACGATGATCTCGAGCAGCGGCATTTTGTGAACCGGCGAGAAGTAGTGCATGCCGATCACGGTCTCGGGGTGTTTGCTCGCGGCAGCGATCTTCGTGATTGGAAGCGACGACGTGTTCGATGCGAAGATCACGTCGTCTTTTCCGGCCTCTTCGACGTCGCGAACCATCCGCTCTTTCAAGCTGATGTCCTCGAACACGGCCTCGATGACGACGTCGAGCTCGTGGAAGCCGTCGTAGGTGGTGGTCCCGGTCGTCTGCAGCATGAGGTGCTCGGCGTCGCGCTTGGACATGCGCTTGCGCTTGACCCGGCCGTCGATGATGCCGCGGATGTAGCGAAGCCCGGCCATCACGCCGTCGGCGTCGCGGTCCTTCAGCCGCACGGGGATGCCGGCAACTGCGGTCGTGACGTAGGCAATGCCTGCGCCCATCAGGCCCGCGCCGAGCATGCCGACGCGTTCGACGGGGCGCGGCTTCACGCTCGGGTCGTCGACGCCGGTGTCTTTCTTCATCGCGGTGGTGGCGAAGAAGATGCTCATGAGGTTGGCGGATTCCGGCGTGGTGAGAAGCCGGCCGAAACCGCGGGCCTCCGCCTGAAGCCCCGCCTCGAAGCCCTGCTCGAGGCCGGTTTTCACGATGTCGAGGATGAGGTCCTGGGCCGGGTAGTTGCCGCGTGTCTGCTTGTGGAGCTGCTTTCGTGCCTGATCGAACAGCACTTTGCGGCCGAGTGGGTTTCCTGTGAGCGCGAGCTCGGCCACGGCTTCCTTGTCGAAGAGCTGTTCGACGAAGCTCGGGCGCTTTGGTTTGTAGCCGATGCGCTTCAGCGCGAGCTCGGCCGCGGTGTCGATCAGAATGGACGCGGGCACGACGTCGTCGACCAGCCCCATCTTTTTCGCTTTCTTGGCCGGTACCTGCTTGCCCGTGAGCATCATGTCGAGCGCGGGCTGCACGCCAACCTGCCGCGGCAGCCGCTGGGTGCCGCCAGCGCCTGGCAGAAGGCCGAGCTGTGATTCGGGCAGGCCGAGCTTGGTCTTCTTGCTGTCGCTCGCCACGCGGGCGTGGCACGCAAGCGCGACTTCGAGACCGCCGCCGAGGGCGACGCCGTGAATCGCTGCGACGACAGGCTTCTTGCAGCCTTCGATCCGAGCCATGGCGCGGTGGCCCGCGCGCGAAACCTCTTCACCTTCTGCAGCGGTGGTGACAGCTTCGAGCATCGAGATGTCCGCACCGGCGATGAAGCTGTCCTTCTTGCCGGAGGTGAACACGATGGCCTTGATGTCCGGGTCGCTCTCGACCTGGTCGAAGACCGCCATGAACGTGTCGACGAAATCGCTCTTGAGCGTGTTCATCGGCTCGCCGGGGATGTCCATCGTGACCACGGCCACGCCGTCGTCGCGCTTTTTGATCGTGAGACCCTCTACGGCGGTTGCCATCACTCTGCCTCCAACACCATGGCGGCGCCGAGGCCACCAGCCGCACACGCCGTGCACAGCGCAAGACCGCCGCCACGTCGCTTGAGCTCGCGGAGCGTTTGCGTGATCTGCCTTGCGCCCGTTGCTGCAAACGGATGCCCGATCGAGATCGAGCCGCCGGTCACGTTGAACTTGTCCCAATCGATGTCGCCGATTTTTTCGGAGCGTCCGAGGTGCTTTTCAGACCAGTCCTTCGACTCGAACGCCTGCGTGTTCGACAGGATTTGCGCGGCGAACGCTTCGTGCATGTCGATGAGGTCGAGGTCGGCGAGCTTGATGCCGGCGCGGTCGAGCGCGAGCGGGGTCGCATACGACGGCCCCATCAGGAGCTGCCCGGCCGGGTCGAGCGCCGCGAAGGCGTAGCTTCGAATGAAGCCGAGCACGTCGAAGCCGTGCGCCTTGGCCTTGTCCTCTCGCATGAGGAGCACGGCGCTCGCGCCGTCGGTGAGCGGCGAGCTGTTGCCGGCGGTTACGGTGCCGTGCTTCTTGTCGAAGGCCGGCTTCAGCTTGGCGTACTTCTCGAGCGTGGTGTCTTTGCGGACGAGGTTGTCTTCCCGAATCGCTTCTTTGAAGCGGTCGGGCACGAACACCTCCATCACCTCGCCATCGAACTTGCCTTCCGCCCAGGCCTTGGCGGCGAGCGCGTGGCTGCGGTTGGCAAACTCGTCCTGAGACTCGCGGCTGATGTGGTTTTCCTTCGCCATCTTTTCTGCGCTCTGGCCCATGGTGAGGCCGGTGGAGTACTCGGCGATGGCGGGTGGAACCGGGGCGAGGTCCTTCGGGCGTAGGCCGGCAAACGCCTGGAGGCGCTCTCCGAGGCTGCGCGCCTTGGTCGCCTCGACCAGTGCGTCGGCGAGGCGCTTCGAGACCGTGATGGGCACCTGGCTCGCACTGTCCGAGCCGCCGGCGACGCCGGTGTCGATCGTGCCGGCCATGATGCCCTCGGCGACGTTGACCGTGGACTGGTAGCTCGTCGCACACGCACGCGAAACGCTGTACGCCTCGATGCCCTTCGGCATCCCGGTGGCGAGCACCACTTCCCGGGCGATGTTCGGCGCTGCGATCGTCGGGATGACTTGACCGTAGACCACCTGCTGGATCTCGGCGGGGTCGAGGTCGACCCGCTGAAGCATCTCGGACACGACGAGGCTCGCCAGATCGAGCGCGCTCAAGTCGCGGTAGGCGGACCATTGTTTTGCAAAAGGCGTTCGTAGACCGGCTACGATCGCCACGCGCTTTCCGTTCGATTCCATGCGCACAGCTCCTGAAAATGAATCGGGATTCAGTGGAAGGGGAGAGCGTGAAACCCCGCTCTTACGGTGTCAAGCGCGCACGGGGGCGTTGACCGCGCCGCGCAGACATCTAGACTCAACCGGTGCGCCGCCTCCCCATGTTGCAGAGCCGCTCCGCGGTCTACGAAGACTGGCCTGCGCGCCCTGCGGATTTCGATGCGATCCCGCTCCTTCGCGACGACCGCGGCCGGCGCTACACTTATTTGCGACTCAGCGTGACCGACCGCTGCGATCTTGCATGCGTCTACTGCATGCCCCCGAGCGGGGAGGACGAGCACGCGGTGCGGCGCGATCTGCTGACCTTCGAAGAGGCCGCGCGTCTCGTCTCGGTGTTTGCCCAGGCAGGCATTCGCCGGGTGCGCTTCACCGGCGGGGAGCCCCTGGTGCGCAAGGACATCGTGCGCCTAGTCGAGCTCGTTCACCGGCGCACTGAAGTCGAGCAGCTCGTGATGACCACCAACGCCACGCGCCTTTCCGAGCTCGCGCGTCCGCTTCGCAACGCCGGGCTTCACGGGGTCAACGTCTCCATCGACACACTCGACGCCGAGCGCTTTCGAGAGCTGACGCGAGGCGGGGACCTCGGGCGCGTGCTTGCCGGGATTCACGCGGCGATCGACGTCGGCATGGAGGTCAAGCTCAACACCGTGCCGCTTCGTGGGCGCAACGACGACGAGCTCGGGCGCATCATCGACTTTGCGTGGTCGCTCAGCGCCACGCCGCGCTTCATCGAGCTGATGCCGCTCGGCGAGGGCGCGAAGCTGCCGCAAAACATGCGAATGACGGCGGCCGACGTGCTTCAGGCTCTTGGCCGCCGCGTGCGCGAGAGCTCGCTCGAGGGCGTCGAGGGCCAAGGGCCGGCGCGGTACATGCAGGCGGCGGACGGGTCGGGCCATCGCGTGGGGTTCATCACGCCGATCAGCGACGAGTTTTGCGACAGCTGCAATCGCGTGCGCGTGACGGCGCGCGGCGACATTCGCGCGTGCCTCGCGTCGCGGCGGGCGATCAGCCTGCGCGACATCATGCGTGCGGGCGGCACGGATTTGGATTTGGCCTGGGCGATGGTGTGGTCGCTCTCCGGCAAAGACCGCGGGCATCACTTCCTCGAGCCGGACGAGCATGAGCACGAGAGCGTGGGGATGAGCCTCATCGGCGGATGAGCGAGGGGGCGGCGTGTTGGTGAGAATCGTTGCAGTCTGCCTGCTGCTCGCCGGATGTTCGAGCGAGCCGAAAGCCGCTCGCGTGTGGACACCCGAAGACCACGCGCACCCGCCCGAGACGATGGTCGACCCAAACCGCGTGCCGCAGCAGGAGCGCCCAGACCTCACCGTCGGTGAGCTGCTCTGGCAGCGCAACTGCGCCCGATGCCACGGCACCAACGGCCGCGGCGGCGGCCAAGCAGGCGCCGCCAACCTCACCTCGCCCGAGTGGCAGGCCTCGAAGAGCAACGCCGCGATCGCCCGCTCGATCGCCGCCGGCGTAGCCCCCGCCATGCCCGCCTTCGCCGAGCTCCTGTCCCCGGAGCAGATAGGCGAGCTGGTGAAGCACATCCGTACGCTTCGCAGCGAGTAGTAGGAACGGGGCGGCGCTGGCACTGACGCTGGCGCTGGCACTGGCACTGGCACTGGCGCTGTCACTGGCGCTGGCACTGGCGCTGTCACTGGCGCTGTCACTGACGCTGTCACTGACGCTGTCACTGACGCTGTCACTGGCGCTGTCACTGCCACTGACGCTGGCACTGTCGCTGTCTCTGCTTTTCCATCGCTTGTCCTTGGTTTGGGTGTGTGCCGCACGGGGTGAGGCACACACCCAAACCAAGGAGTCGCTCATGGAGAAGAAGAATGTGTACGTCAGGGCCCGGGAAATCGTGCGGGAGCTTGGTCCCGTGGTCCGCACGGTTCGCGAGCAGGACAAAGCCCTCGCGGAGCAGATGAAGCGGGCGGCGCAAAGCGTGGTGCTCAACATCGCAGAAGGGCGCGGAAACGACGCCGGCAATGCGCGGGCTCGGTTCTGCACGGCATGCGGCTCCGCCAAAGAGGTACGGGCCGCCCTCCACGTCGCCTCCGACTGGGGCTACATCGCGGCAAACGAGGCAAGCCACCTCGACGCCCGCCTCGACGAGGTATGCGCCATCACGTGGGCCCTGGGCCGAAAGCCTTAGCGGTGGCGGCGCACGGACACACAGAAAAAGGTGCCTGGCACCTTTTTCCTGGCAACCACGCCCCAAGCCACCACCCGCGAGCCGGCGCCATCCGCCCGGGTCTTGGCCACCACCTCGATGCCACCCCCCGCGAGCCCGCAGGGCGAAGCCCGGCGCGAACGCGCCGGCAAGGCAGAGCGAAGCGAATGCCGCGCAGGGAGGATTACGGGTGGGGGTAGGAGATAGTGTGGGGGTGGTGGGGCGGGACAAACAGCCGCCGAAGGCGTCCGGGCGGGCGGTGTAACCAAGCCGTACCACGCCCCGGATCCTGCAAGCCCCCCCACCACATGCGCGGCAGCATCAGCGCACGTCGCGCTGCTCCGTTGCCCACCCCCAGGCGCAAAGGAGATCACGATGACCAAGAAGCCGTCACAAGGACACTGACGCTGTCACGGACACTGTCGCTGCCGCTGGCGCTGGCGCTGACGCTGCCACTGACACTGGCGCTGACACTGGCACTGTCGCTGGCACTGCCGCTGGCGCTGACGCTGCCACTGACACTGCCACTGACACTGGCGCTGCCACTGACGCTGTCACTGGAACTGTCACTGACGCTGTCCTACCCGTCTTGCGTCCGCATCAGCTCCGCCTGGTGGTGATTTCGCAGCGCCGTGGTCAGCTCGTCGAGGTCGCCTTCGACGACGCGGTCGAGGCTGTGGAGGGTGAGCTGGATTCGGTGGTCGGTGATGCGGTTTTGCGGAAAGTTGTAGGTGCGGATCTTTTCGGAGCGCTCGCCGGTGCCGACCATGCTGCGGCGCTCCGAGCTGATCGCGCTGGCCTGGGCCTCGCGCTCGATGTCGAGCAGCTTGGCCGACAGGATCTGAAGCGCCTTGGCTTTGTTTTGGTGCTGTGACCGCTGCTGCTCGGAGCGGACCATGAGGCCGCTCGGGATGTGCTTGATCTGAACCGCCGAGGCGGTGCGGTTCACGTGCTGGCCGCCGGGGCCTCCTGCTGCCGTGGCGGTGATCTCGAGGTCGTTCGGGTCGATCTGCACCTCGTCGACGTCCTCCACCTCGGGAAGCACGGCCACCGTTGCGGTCGACGTGTGGATGCGTCCCTGAGACTCGGTCGTCGGAATTCGCTGCACGCGATGCACTCCGCCCTCGAAGCGAAGCCGCGAATACACCCTGTCGCCGGACACCGCGGCGATGACCTCCTTGAGCCCGCCCGCCGACGCCTCGCTCATCGACATGACCTCCACCTTCCAGCCCTGTGTCTCGGCGAAGCGCGAATACATGCGAAACAGGTCCGCGGCGAACAAGGCCGCCTCCTCGCCCCCGGTGCCGCTTCGAATCTCGAGAATGGTGTTTCTCTCGTCGTTTGGGTCTTTCGGAAGCAGGAGCAAATTGATCGACTCCTCGAGCCGGTCGCGCTCCTCCTCGAGCCCTGGGATCTCCTCGGACGCCAGCTCGCGCAGCTCCGGATCGGAGAGCGCCTCCTTGTGCCCCTGCAAGTCGGCGACGATCTGTTCGTACCGCGTGTACGCCTGCACCACTTCCTGAAGCTCTGCGCGCTCCTTGGTGAGACCGGTGTACCGCTTGGTGTCGGACACCACGTTGGGCTGGCACAAGAGCTCTTCGATCTCGCGATAGCGAGCCGCAAGCGACTCGAGCTTGTCGGTGGGAAGCATGGGTTAGGCCGCGCGGGAGGCGCCGAGCGACCCCTCCCCACCCAGAACTTCCCTGAAGCGGGCGAAGCTCGCAAAGACAATCGGCTCGTCGCCGTGCGGCGCCTGCTCTCGAATGTCATCGCGCCAGGCCGCAGCCTCCATGGCCGCGATCGCGATTTCGACTTGGTCGTCCTCGGGCTCGCGGGTGGTGATCTTCTGAAACAGAAAACCAGGGTAAAGAAGCACGCGTCGCCAGCCGGTCGTGCAGTAGCGCGCGCTCAGCTTCTGAAGCTCGTACGACACCGCGGCGATGATCGGGAGGAGCCCGATTCGAATCACCAAGAGGGCGAGCTGGCCGACGAATCCCTCCACGTCAGGCATCAGAAGGGGCGCCGCGAGCGAGCCGAGGATGATCGAGACCACGATGACCACCACGAGGAAAGTCGTGCCGCAGCGAGGGTGAAGGGTGGACTGCGCCTGCACGTTGTCGACGGTCAGCGGGAGCTTCTTTTCGTAAGCATGGATCGTCTTGTGCTCGGCGCCGTGGTACTGAAACAGCCGCCTCACGTCGGGGATGCGGCTGATCGCAAAGAGATACCCGACGAAGATGAGCAGCTTGAAAGCGCCGATCAGCACGTGAAACGCCGTGTCGGTGAGCCCGAGGTCCCAGCCCGCGCCGCTCGCGGTGAGGCTCGCTAGGCCCTGCGGGAGCGCGACGAAGAGCCCGAGCGCAAGCAGCGTCGAGATGAACACTGCGATGCGGCCGGAGCCTTGATCGTTGGCGAGCTCTTCTTCGGTCATCTGCTGCTCGGCGGAGAACTGAAGCGCCGAAAAGCCCATCGTGAGGGACTCGACCAGCATGGCTACGCCGCGAAAGCCCGGGAGCTTCCAGAGCTTCTTCGACCAGCGGCTGCGGTAGGGACCCTCGCGCATCGCGATGGTGCCGTCGGGACGTCGCACCGCGACCGTGAGGCACGCCGGTGCGCGCATCATGACGCCCTCGATGACAGCCTGCCCGCCGATATACGGCTGCGCCATCGTGACCAGCAATGCGCCTTTACGGGGCGAAGCCCCGTGGGCGCCGCCGGAGGTGGTGCCTTTACGGGGCACCTAGTTGTCGGCGGCCGGCTCGGGCGCGGCCTCGGCCTTCTTGGTGCCCTTCTTCGCGTACTTCCTACGGAATCGCTCGACGCGGCCCGCGGTGTCGACCAGCTTCTGCTTGCCCGTGTAGAACGGGTGGCAAGCCGAGCAGATGTCCACCTGTTCGATGCGCCGGGTCGAGCGCGTCTCGAACTGCGCGCCACACGCGCAGTGCACGGTGATCGTCTGATATTCGGGGTGGATGTCGGCTTTCATCGGTTGGCTGCTCCGTCTTCGGAAGAAAGGCTAGTTAGCCCAGCCCTTCCCCGACCGCAAATCATTGGGCCGCACGGGGCCGAGCGCAAGTCGGCGTCCTCGATAACCACGTAATTTCAGTCACCTCGGCGTGTCTTTGCGCTGCCCTCGGCGGCTGCGGCGGTCTCGGCCTCCACCTCCGCGTTGGCGTCGAGCTCGACGCGCACCTTGGGACCGGCGGGCGCGGACAGCTCGCGAAAGACATAGTGAATCTCGCCTTCGTCGGTGACCTGCATCGACACGCGCACCTCGTCGACCAGCGCATCGAGCAGAGCCTCGGCCTCGGCGCTCTTCAGCCCGAGGCCCTGCGCCACGTCCAACACCTGAAGCGTGCCGCCGTGCCGCGCCGCCAGCGAGAACAGCTTCTGCTCGGCCACCGTGCTCTCGAGGCGCTTTGCGCGCGCGCCGAATCGACGGCTCTCCCAAAGGCCGAGGCCTCCCGTCGCCGCCCCCATGCCCGCGATCACCGCGGCGATCGCGAGACCCGCGCCCGAACCGGTGGCAGCGGCAACGATCCCGCCGATCAGCAGCCCTGCGCCGAGCGCAGCAACCCCAGCGACGTAGAAACCCGTCGACCACCCGCGCGCCAAGCGCGCTTTGACTTCCATGCTGCGTAAACCTCGCTTCACGTCGCCAATACCTCTAGCGCTGGTCCACCCCACGTTTCAACCCGCCGGATAGCGGCTGCACTTTTGTCACGTTAAGGTCTATTGGTGGGCACGGAAAGAGACGCGATCCTGCCGAAGGTCCTCTCGCTGGCTTTGGCTGGAGCCGCCATGCTGGGGTGCGCGACCACGCAGCCCCAAGCAACCCCCACCGTCGACAAGCCGGCACCGGTGCAAGCGCCTGCGTCCCAGTCCGACGTCGCCCCGAGGCTGGTGGTGCTCATCGTGGTCGATCAGCTCGCAGCCTGGGTGCTCGACCACCAGCTTCAGATGCTCCCGAGCGACAGCGCGATCCGCCGAGCGTACGAGGACGGCGCATCGCTAACCGCCGAGTTCCCGTTCGCGGGCACTCAGACCGCGCCGGGGCACGCGTCGCTCACCACCGGCGCGACGCCCGCGGTGCACGGGATCGTCGCCAATGCGGTCTACGACCCGAAGCTCGGCGCGCGAAAGACCGTCGACGACCGCAAGCACGTCGTCATCGGAAACCCGAAGCGTTTCGTCAGCCCGACCCAGCTTCGCGCCGAAACAGTGGCAGATGTGCTTCACCGCGAGACCAACGGGCGAGCACGCATCGTGAGCATTTCCTTGAAGGGGCGATCTGCGGTTCTCCCCGTCGGGAAGCGCCCCAACATCGCGGTGTTCTACGACGCCGTCGCGAAGTCGATGACGACCTCGCGCTACTACGTCGAGAAGGGCCCCCTGCCCGCGTGGCTTCGGGACTTCACGAAAGCAAACCCGGTCGAGCTGCTTCTTCAGCCGTGGGAGCCCGCCGACCCCGCAAAGCTCGAAACCCACCTGGGGCCGGACTCCGTGAAGGGGGAGATGTACCCGAGCTTCCCGCACGACCCGCGTGAGGCGAAAGACCCCTACTACGCGTTCGCGGGTACACCCGAAGCCAGCGAATATCTGATGGCAGCCGCGTACGCCGCCGTGATCGCCGAGCGAATGGGCGCCGACGACGTGCCGGACCTCCTCGTGCTGGGCATCTCGGGGACCGACCTCGTCGGGCACGTGTGGGGCGCGCGGTCTTGGGAATATGCCGACAACCTTCAGCGCGTCGACCGCGCGCTGACCCACT
>CAJIBU010000132.1_pt1 | contig 40398 bp, 38 predicted proteins | sample 9199451 | NCBI WGS metagenome assembly CAJIBU01 (sample SAMEA7708315, study PRJEB35096) | sediment metagenome | biome: marine neritic benthic zone biome [ENVO:01000025]; feature: sediment [ENVO:00002007]; material: shallow marine sediment [ENVO:03000034] sea grass bed [ENVO_01000059] ... | reverse complement strand
GTGGCAGCGACGAAATGACGGCATTTCGCGGGCTGCAGGCGGTTCTCGGCACGCGCTGGGCGCTCGCTGACGGCGACGGCCCCGAGCCGCGAGACATCGTCGTGGTGCCGTCGCTTTCGTTCGACGGCATCGACACCGTCTCGATCGACGGGGTGATTCACTACGAAGAGCGGATGCTTTTTGCGCTGAATCTGCTTCGCCACCCGCGTGCGCGATTGGTGTACGTCACCTCCGCGCCCATTCATCCGGCCGCGGTCGATTACATGCTTTCGCTGATCAGCGGCATCCCCAACGAGCACATGCGCCGCCGGCTCACCGTGCTGTCGCTCTACGACAGCTCACTCGTGCCGCTCAGCCAGAAGGTCTTGCAGCGGCCTCGGGTGATCGAGCGCATCCGGGGCATGATTCGACGCGAGTGCGGCCTGATGACGTGCTTCACCGTGTCCGAAGCCGAGCGCAGTCTGGCGGTTGCGCTCGGCATTCCTCTCTATGGCGTCGACCCGGACCTCACGTGGCTCGGCTCCAAGAGCGGCTCGCGCTGGGCGTTTCGAAAAGCGGGAGTCCGCCTGCTGCCCGGCGCCGAAGACCTCAAAAGCACCGTCGATCTCGTCCAAGCGGTCGAGTCGCTCTGGGGAGAGCATCCCGATCTCGAGCGCATCGTCGTCAAGCAAAACACCGGCTTCAGTGGGCAGGGCAACGCGATCCTCGATTTGACCGGGCTCCACCAGGTGTCGCCGCAAAGCGGGACGAGCCGCGAGGGGCGAGAGCAGGCCATCGCGGATGCGCTGCCGGACATGCGATTCGTCGACCCGAGGCAGACTTGGGAGACGTTCCTCGAAAAGGTCGAGCGTGAAGGCGCGATCATCGAGGCGTTCGTGGAGGACCCGGACAAACGCGCGCCGAGCTGCCAGCTTCGCATCTCGCCGGAGGGGAGCCTCGACCCGATCTCCACGCACGATCAGCTAGTCGAAGGCGTCGACGGGCAAATCTATGCGGGCTGCCGCTTCCCCGCGGACGCTGCGTACCGCAACGCGATTCAGCAAGATGCACTCCGGGTCGCCGAAGTGCTGCAGAGCGAGGGAGCGATCGGGCGGCTCGCCGTCGACTTCCTCTGCACGCGGGGGCGCGACGGCTCCTGGGAGCACCATGCGATCGAAACCAACCTGCGGCTCGGTGGCACCACGCACCCGATGATGCTGCTCCGCATGATGACCGACGGGCGCTACGAGCCCGAAACGGGGCTCTACCTCACGCCGCGGGGCGAGCCGCAGTTCTACGTCGCAACCGACTCGATGCACTCCGACGGTTATCGCGGGCTCCTCGTCGAGGACCTCCTGGACATTGCAGCGGTCAACGGGTTGCACTATCAGGCGTGGTCCGAATCGGGTGTGCTCTTCCACTTCACCGGCGCGCTCAGCGAGTTCGGGAAGCTCGGAATCACCGCGGTGGGCAAGAGCCCAGAGGAAGCGGACCGTTGGTTCGAGCAGACCCGCCAAACATTGGACCTAGAAACCAAGAGTCGACGTTGCACATCGAAGAAATGAAACCAGGCGTGCTGCGCGTGTCGGCGTCGGCGGAGTGGCCGAAGCCACATGTCGGTGTTTGCGGATCCATGCACGGAAACGAGCCGTGCGGCGGTGGGGCGGTCGAGCGCATCGCAGCGAGATTTCGCGACGGCGAGCTCGAACCCGCGCAGGGCACGGTGTATTTGATTCACGCCAACCCGGAGGCCACCGAGCAGCGGAGGCGATACACCGACGGGGGAGACGACCTCAACCGGCTCTGGGACTTCGCGTTCGTCGACACGATTCGACAAGAAGCCTGGGGGTACGAGCACCGCCGCGTCCTGGAGCTCAAAGAGGTGCTCGGCGGGCTCGACATCTTCTTGGATTTGCACTCGGCGGCAACGGCGACGCCCGCGTTTGGTGTGAGCAACGGTGAAGCAGGCATCGACGAGGTCGCAAAGCAAATCGGCATCTCTTATTTGGTGCAATCCTGGTATGGGCTCGCGGACAAAGTGATCATCGGCTTTCTCAAGCTCTCCGGCGTGCCGGCGCTCTCGGTCGAGTGCGGCTCTCACGGTGACCCCGAGATCATAGACAAAGCCGAGCGCATCGCGATGAGCTTTCTCCGGGCGACGAGCGCGATCGACGACGGTGAGAAGAACAACGGCAACGAGGTGAAGACCGTGCGCGTCGTCGAAACGATCACGCGCCCAAGCGAAGACTTTCACTTCGGCTCCCCTTGGAAGGGCTTCCAGCCGCTCGAGGCCGGCACCCTCGTCGGCCGCGACCGGGTCACCGAGATTCGCGTGAGCCAACCCTGCTACGCCGTACTTCCAAACGAGGGCGTCGCCGTCGGAGAAGACGTGATTTACCTCGCCGTCGACGCATGAGCGTCTGGGTCACAGTCCCAGGCTGAGCACCACCGGATCGGGAAAAAGGGGACTGTCCCCTAATTACTTTTGCTTCTTTAGGGTGGTGAAGAAGTCTTCGCCGATTTCGGGGGCGTGCGGGTTCAGCATGCCGCAGCCGACCTGGTCGGCGGGGTCGCGGAAATCGTCCGGCTCGGGCGAGAGGTCGGGGAGCGCCATGCCGGACCGCAGCACTTCGATCGCGCGGTGGGTCGAGAGGTAGAGACGGCCTTCGGAGGCGAGCTTTTCGAGGAGCCCGGTGCGATGCAGGACGTCGCGGACGGGGCCCTTCACGCGGGTGAGCACGAGCTTTGTGCCCTGCGACTCGAGCTCTTCGTCGAGCTCTGCGAGCGTCGCCGCCGCCGCGAAGTCGAGGCCGTTCACGCCGGCCGCCTCGAGCACGAAGTAGCGAACCGGTGTTTCGGACTCGCGCACGAGGGTGCGCACCGTCTCTTTGAGAAAGCTGACGTTGCCGAAATAGAACTGCGCGTCGATTCGCACCAGGATGATGCCCGGGAGCGTCTCTGCCTGCGGGTGGCGCGCGACGTTGAGATAGGTCTGCGACTCGGGGACGCGCCCGAGCACGGCGAAGTAGGGCTGCGTGGTGCGGACGAGGAAGAGCAGCACGGACGCTGCAACGCCAACGAGAATCCCCCACTGAATGCCGAGAGTCAGCGTCGCCGCGAACGTGAGCACCAGTAGGTAGAAATCGGTGCGCTTGACGCGGTAGACCTCTCGGGCGCCGGCCACGTCGATCAGCCCCGCCACCGCCGCCACGATGATCGCGCTCAGCGCAGCTTTCGGGAGATAGAAAAACGCGCGAGTCAGCACGAGAAGCGTGACGACGACGACCGCGCACGTGACGAGCGCCGCGAGCTGTGTCTTGGCGCCGGCGCGCACGTTGACGGCGGTGCGCGAGAAACCGCCGGCAATCGGGTAGCCACCGGTGACGCCGCCGGCCAGGTTCGCAAACCCGAGCGCGATGAGCTCGCGGTTGGGGTAGATGTCGTAGCGAAGCTCCTGGGCGAACGTGCGGCCGACGGAGATCCCCTCCATGAACGAAACCAGCGCAATGGTGAGTGCGGCTGGCACGAGCTGCATGACGAGCGCTGAGTCGAGCGCCGGCACGCGAAGGCTCGGAAGCCCGGCTGGCACCTCGCCAACGATCGCCACGCCTTGGTTGGAAAGCCCGAGGAGCCAGACCGCCAGCGTCGCAACCACGACGACGGCAAGGGCTGCCGGAAATCGGGGCCAGCGCCGTTTCGAAACGACAAGCGCCGCAATCGACGCGGCCCCGAGCGCGATGGTGGGCCAAGACCAGCTCGAGAAGCTGCGGATGGCATCCCACACCACGCGGTGAACGTGATGCGTGCGCGGGAGCTCGACCCCTAGGAGATGCCCGAGCTGGCTCGCTGCGATGATCAGCGCTGCGGCGGCCGTGAAACCCGCGACCACGGGCCGCGACAGGAAATTCACGAGAAACCCCGCACGCAAGAACCCGAGCACCGCCTGAACTCCGCCGACCATCACACCGAGCGCCGCCGCGATCAGCACGTACGTCTCCGTCCCAACGGCAGCGATCGCGCCGACCGCCCCCGCGACGAGAATCGAGTCCATCGCAACCGGCCCAACCGCGAGGTGCCGCGAGGTGCCGAGAATCGCGTAGAGCAGAATTGGCGCAACCGACGCGTAGAGGCCGTGGATTGGCGGCAGTCCCGCCAGGAGCGCGTAGCCCATGCCCTGAGGGACGAGCATGACGGCGGTGGTCAAACCGGCGATGACATCGGGGCCGAGATCAGCGCGCTGATAGTCGCGGAGCCAACCGACGATCGGCAGCGCGGGAACGCGGGAGCCCCGTGCCGGCGAAGTCGCTTTACGGGGGTTCATCCGTCGATCATCGCTGCGGCCTGCGGATCAGCTGGACCGCCCGTGCGCCCCTCGCGGACTCGCATGAAGAGCTGATACGCGCCGACGCCGACCAGCATCGCCGCGCCGAATGTCAGCGCTTCCACCGAACCTGCGCCGACCGAGGTGAACGCGGGTCCGGGGCAATATCCACCGAGGCCCCAGCCGACGCCAAAGATGGCCGAGCCCAGGACGAGACGCCCGTCGATGTCCCGCCGCGTGGGCAGCTTGAACGAAGGCGCCCAGATCGGATGCTGCCACGTGCGAACGGCCCAGCGGTAGACCGGCGTGTAGACCAGGAGCGCGCCGACCATGACGAAGGCGAGGCTCGGGTCCCAGCTCCCAAAGAAGTCGAAGAAGCCGACGATCTTGGCGGGCTGCGTCATGCCGGAGATCGCGAGGCCGACGCCGAAGAGAGCGCCGCCGAGGAATGCGCCGATTTTGACCTTCATATCGAGCCCCCCAGCACTTCGTTAACGATGAACACGGTGATGGCCGCCGTCGCCATGAAGGTGATGGTCGCCGTCGTCGAGCGCTTCGACAAACGTCCTATGCCGCACACCCCGTGGCCGCTGGTGCAGCCGCTCCCAAGCTGCGTCCCGACGCCAACGGCAAGCCCGGCCACGATCAGCGCCAAGGTCGAGCGCTCGATCTCGAAGCGATAGTCGAGCGGCCGAAAGAAGTGCCAGACGACACCTGCGGACAACAGCCCGACCAAGAACATGACGCGCCACGCGGTGTCACCCGGCTCGCGCCGGAAGATCCCTCCAGCGATGCCGCTGATGCCTGCAATGCGGCCGTGAAACATCAGCAGGCCTGCGGCCGCAATGCCGATCATCACGCCGCCGATCGTCGAAGCGATGGGTGTAAACGACTCCATGTGAGCAACCAAAGCAGCCCGTGCGCGGAACTGCCAGCGCTTTCTCCTGCATCGTTTGCAGACGCCCCCGAGTCCTGTTATTTCCGCAACTTAGGCCCGTTGGATGGGCCTGCGCGGCACGACCCATGGAGGCGCACGATGCTACTTCGCCAACTCTTCGATCACGAAACCTGGACGTATACATACCTGCTTGCCGACGAAGAGTCGGGCGAGGCCGTTCTGATCGACCCGGTCATCGACCAGGTCGAGCGTGACATCAAGCTGCTCCGCGAGCTCGGCCTGAAGCTCGTCTACACGGTCGACACGCACGCCCACGCGGATCACATCACGGCCGCGGGTATGTTGAGAAAGCGCCTAGGCAGCAAGGTCGTCATGAGCGAAGCTGCCGGGGCCGAAGGCGTCGACATCCCGGTCGAAGACGGCGACGCGCTTCAGATTGGCTCGCTTACCCTCGAGGTTCGGGCCACGCCGGGACATACCAATGGCTGCGTCTCGTTCGTCACTGGTGATCGCAAGCATGCGTTCACCGGCGACGCGCTCTTCATCCGCGGGACCGGCCGAACGGACTTCCAGCAAGGCAGCGCTGAGACGCTCTATCGCTCGATCCACGACAAGATCTTCACGCTGCCGGACGACACGATCATCTGGCCCGGGCACGACTATCGCGGCATGACGTTCACGACCGTCGGCGAAGAAAAGCGGCACAACCCACGCGTCGGCGACGGCAGGACGTCGGAGCAGTTCGTGGGCATCATGGACGAGCTCAACCTACCCACCCCGAAGAAGCTCGACATCGCAGTGCCGGCCAACCTTCACGTCGGCGTCGTGCCGCCGAGCTCGATGTCGGGCGACCCCCTGCCCGAGCGCGGTTGGGCGGCGATCGAACGGTCGGAGAATGGGATTCCCGAGGTGTCGGTCGCCTGGGTAGGCGAGAACAAAGGCGCGGTCCGCATGGTCGACGTGCGCGAGATCGACGAAGCCGAGTCCGACGGCAAGATCGACGGCGTCGACGTGGTTCCCATGGGAACCGTCGACGAGGCTTCCAAGGCCTGGGACAAAGAGATCCCGGTCATCACGATTTGCCGCTCGGGGCGCCGGTCAGGCCGCGTCGCCCTCGAGCTCGAAAAGCTCGGCTTCAAGCGCATCGCGTCGATGCGTGGCGGTATGGTCGCCTGGAACGCGAGCCACCCGTAGCGAGGCGCTCGATTAGCGGCGGCGTGCAGTCACCGGTACACGGCGCCACGCGGCGACGTCCTCGTCGCGCACCGGGTCGGCGCCCTCGAGGAAGCGAACGAGGTGCGGGATGCTGTCGGTGCCCCAAAACATCTCGCCGTCCACGATCATCGTCGGCACGCCGAAAATGCCGGCCGCGAGCGCGCGCTCGTTTTCGTCTTTGAGTCGCTGCTTGACCTCGGGATCGCGTATGCGCGCGGAGACATCGGGAACGCCCGCCTCCGCACAAACCTCTGCGACCAACTCGGGGTCACCGACGTCGCGGCTCTCGGCCCACGTGGCATCGAACAGCCGGCCGACGAGCGCGACCCGCGTATCGTCGTCCATGTCGAGAAGGGTCGCCCGAAGCGCCGGCAGCGGATTGAACGGATGCGAACGGACCGGCACGAAGGGCACACCGAGGTACGCGGCGGCGCGGATGCAGTCCTTGAACATGTAGAGCCGCTTCGGCTCGATCTCGGCGGGCCCTTTGTGGCCGTGCTGATTGAGGAGCGCGGCGAGGAGCGTGGGCCTCGGCTCGACGCGGAGGTCGTGTGCATCCGCGATCGCGCCCATGCGATGCCACGCGAGGTAGGCGTACGGCGACAGATAGTCGAAATGAAAGCGCAGGGGACGCAACGCCATGTGACGTCGATACCGACTTCGCGAAGAGAGCACAAGCGGGAAGCGGTGCTAGCCTCGGGCCATGTTCGAGGCGATCACGGTCATCGTCTTGGTCCTTGCGTGCTTCGTGACGGCGACGATCTCCGGGATCCTCGGCATGGCGGGCGGGGTCACCCTCCTCGGCGTGATGACGGCGCTGCTCCCGGCTCCCATCGTGGTGCCGCTTCACGGGGTCGTGCAGCTCGCCTCGAACTGGACGCGCACCTGGGCCTTCCGCCACCACGTGCGCTGGTCGATCTTCTTCGTGTTCATGGCGCCGGCCGTGCTCGGAGTGGCCGCCGCCGCGAGCATCTGGGCCGGCCTCGAGCTCAAGTGGTTTCGTGCGTGGATCGGGTTCTTCATCTTGGCGTTCCTCGTGTGGCGCCGCTTCAAGCCGAAGCTCCGCAACCCGCCGCTCTGGTCTTACGGCGCTCTCGGCTTTGCGGCCGGCATGCTCGGCATCTTCGTCGGTGCGACGGGCCCTTTTCTCGCTCCGTTTTTCCTACGCGACGACTTCGACAACGAGCAGGTGATCGCGACCAAGGCCGTGTGCCAAACGTGGATCCACCTCCTCAAGGTGCCGGCCTTCTTGGCGCTCGACTTCGACTACGTGCCCTATGCGCCGGTGTTGGGCGCGCTGATCGTCGCAGTGATCGGCGGCACGTACTTCGGCAAGCATCTGCTCAGCATGATCTCCAAAGAGCGGTTCGTGTTTTGGTTCCAGCTCGTGCTGGCGCTCCTCGCCGTCTATTTGATCGTGTCGACGGTGGTATGAGGTCGGGAGCCTTCGCTCACTCGCCGAAAATCGTGACCGCGACCGTCCGCTGACGCCGCGGCCCGTCGAACTCGCAGAAGAAGACGTTCTGCCAAGTCGAGAGGTCGAGCCGTCCGTCGCGGATGGGAATGGTTTCGCTCGGCCCGACGATGCCCGCTTGGATGTGTGACGCCCCGTTTCCATCGATGCGGTCGTGACGCCAAACGCCTTTCGGAATGAGCTTGTCGAGACAGTCGACCACGTCGACGCCGATGTTGGGGTCGTCGTTTTCCTGAATCATCAGCGCTGCGGTCGCGCCGTGCGCGTAGAGAGCGCAGACCCCCTCCCGAACTTCCGAGCGTTTCACGATGCGCTGCGCTTCGGCCGTGATGTCGACGAGCTCTCGCTCGCTCGCCGTGGCCAGACTGATCGTGTCGCTGAAGAGCTTGATGGGATACGTTGACAGAGCCGATTGGCGAGTCAATCTCAGCGCCGAGCGCATGGCCTTTGCAGACGAGGAACGAGATCTCGAACAGACCGCGGAGCGTCTGCGACGGTGGCTCGCGCCGAAGCTCTCCGTCGGTACAGAGGCCATTCGCATCGAGAACCTCGACGCGCCGCTGAGCACCGGGTTCTCGAGCGACACCCTGCTCTTCGACCTCGTGCACGAAGCTGGCAGCGCCAAACGCACTGAAGGCCTCGTCGCGAGGCTCGAGCCCGAAGAGTACGTGATGTTTCCGTCCTACGACGTTGGACTTCAAGCCCGCGTGCTGCAGCTCCTCGAGCCGACCGACGTGCCGGTGCCCATCGTGCGCTGGACAGAGCCGGACCCGAGCGTGCTCGGCGTTCCTTTCTACATCATGTCCAAGGTCGAAGGGCGAATCCCCACCGACAACCCGCCGATGCACGACGACGGCTGGGTGGCCGAAGACCTTTCCGAAAGTGACCGGGAGTCGCTCTGGTGGAATGGCCTCGACGCGATGTGCCGCGTCCATCGGGTCGATTGGAAAGCGCTCGGCTTCGACTTTCTCGACGAGCCGGAGCGCGGCCGGACGCCGCTCGACCAGCAGCTTCACTATTGGCAGGCGTATTTTCGCTGGGGCATGCCCGCATCGCGGCACCCGGACATCGGGCGGGCGCTCGATTACCTCGAAGCGAACAAACCGGCCGACGAAACCGTCGCGCTCTGCTGGGGTGATTCGAGGCTCGCGAATCAGATTTTCGACGGTGTGCAGTGCGTGGCCGTGCTCGACTGGGAAATGGTGCGGCTCGGCGACCCCGTTCAAGACCTCGCCTGGTGGCTCGCCTCCGACCGCTGTTTCACCGAGGGCCTCGAGCTCGAACGCCTCGCCGGTATGCCCGACAAGGACGAAACCATCGCGCGGTGGGTCGAGTCCACAGGCCACAGCGCGCGCAACTTCGACTATTATTTCATCCTTGCTCTCACGCGCTTTTCCATGAACATGGCGCGCGTCGGTCAATACATGAAAAAGATCGAAATCATCGACGAGGAAAACGAGTTCGACTTCGAAAACCTCGCATCCATCACGCTGCGCCGCGCGCTATCGGAGCTTTGAGCATGGGTCCACTGCACGGAATACGAATCATCGAGATCGAAGGCATCGGGCCTTGCCCGTTTGGGGGCATGCTGCTCTCCGACCTCGGCGCCGAGGTCATTCGGGTCGGACGACCGGAGCCGTCGTTCCTGCAAGCCAACTTCGACGTGATGAGCCGCGGCAAGAAGAGCATCGTGCTCGACCTCAAGACCCAAGCGGGCAAAGATGCCCTGTTGAAAGTGGTGGCCACGGCGGACGCGCTGATCGAGGGCTTTCGGCCCGGGGTGATGGAGCGCCTCGGCGTCGGCCCGGACGTGTGTCTCGAAGTGAATCCAAAGCTGGTGTTCGGACGGATGACCGGTTGGGGTCAAGACGGGCCATGGGCGCCGCGCGCAGGCCACGACATCAACTACATCGCCCTCGCGGGCGCGCTTCACGCGATGGGGCACAAAGGCGAGCGCCCGTCGATTCCACTCAACCTCGTCGGCGACTTCGGCGGTGGCGGTCTGTTGCTGGCGTTCGGCGTCGTTACGGCTCTGCTGGAAGCGGGGAAGTCGGGCAGGGGCCAGGTGGTGGACGCGGCAATGGTCGATGGCGTCGCCGCGCTGATGGCAAGCGTGTACGCGGGAATGCAGCAGGGGTTTTGGTCCGACCGGCGCGGTGAGAACCTGCTCGACTCGGGCGCAGCCTTCTACGACGTGTACGAAACCAAGGACGGCAAATACGTCTCGATCGGCTCGCTCGAGCCGCAGTTCTACAAGGAGCTCCTCGAACGGCTCGGCATCGAAGATGCGCCGGGGCCCGGCGAGCACCTAAATCCCGCCAAGTGGAACGAGCTCCGGCCCCGGCTCGAAGCGCTGTTTCGCGAAAAGACGCGCGACGAGTGGTGTGAGGTGTTCGAAGGAAGCAATGCGTGCTTCGCGCCGGTACTCGCCGCTGCCGAGGTGTTCGATCACGAGCATCACGTGGCCCGCCGCTCGTTCATCGACATCGATGGCGTCAAGCACGCCGCGCCGGCGCCGCGTTTTTCGAGGACGCAGGCAGCGGACCCCACGCCAGCGAGAGAGCGCGGCGCGGACACCGAGGAGATTCTACGCGAGTGCGGAGCCACGCTCGATTGACCGGGAGCGCGCGATGATCACCGACTTCGACGACTACCTCATCCACCAAGCCGCGCTGCCGATCAACCAAACGGGCATCGTCAACCGCAACGCCTACGACCGCTACTGGTTCAACGGGTTCGACAAAGCTGGCACGTTTCTGTTCGAGGCGGGCTTTGGTCGCTACCCCAACCGATTCGTGCAGGACGGCCACTTCAGCGTGTCGATCGATGGGCTGCAGCATTCATTCCACGCATCGCGCCGCATTGCGGACAACCCCATGGACTCGAGCGCCGGCCCGATGCGCGTCGAGGTCGTCGAGCCGATGCGCGTCGTGCGCGTCGTCGTCGAGCCCAACGACACCGGCATCGAGTGCAATCTGACCTTTCATGCCAAGGCGCCGCCCATCCAAGAGCCGAAGAACGTCATGCACGACGGCGGGCGGCTGATCATGGACGCCCAGCGCTTCACCCAGTACGGCACGTGGGAGGGGTTCTTTTCAATCGAAGGCCGGCGCGTGGAGGTCGAGCGCACGAGCGTGATCGGCAACCGAGACAAGTCCTGGGGCATGCGGCCAGTGGGCGGGTTCGAAGAGGGCGCGCCGAGCCGGTTGACGACAGACCCCGCGGTGTACTGGATTTGGTCGCCCGTTCACTTCGACGGTTTTTGCACGCACTTCTTGACGCGTGAGATGCCGGACGGGTTTGCCGAAGAGCTGTCCGCATCGATTGTGAAGACCTACGGCGACCTCGATGTCGTGCCCAAAGACGTCGTCGAAGCCGACCAGGAGGTGATGGCGTCGGCCAGCAACGAAATCCGCTGGAGGAGCGGCACCCGTTGGCCCGAAGCCGCGAGGCTCGAGTTCGTGAAGCGCGACGGAACGGAGCTGACGATCGTCCTCGAGCCGGGGCTGCGATTTCAGATGATGGGCATCGGCTACCAGCACCCGGAGTGGGCGCACGCCGTGTGGCGCGACGAGCTCGACGTCGGCGCGGAGAGCTGGAAGCTCGACGAGGTGGAGCCCGACGAATACTGCACGATTCACGTCCACCACGTCGTCCGCGCGAAGATGGGCAACCACGAAGGCATCGGGATTCTCGAGACGATCGTGTTTGGTCGACACGCGCCGAGCGGCTTCGAGGACCTGTTCGACGGCGCCCCGTAAAGTGGCTTCGCCACCACGGGGCCCTGCCCCGTAAAGTGGCCCTGCCCCGTAGAACGGCTCAGAAGGCGTAGCCGCCGCCTACCGAAATGATCGGGAACGCCGACGGGTAGAAACTGGTCCTGAACACGGGGAACTTGATGGCGGTCACGATGAACGCACCCGTGCCGAGCCCCTGCACGAATCCGGCTCCGAGCAACAGGTTGCCGAGGTTCTGTCTTGGGAAGCGCTCGCCGCCCTGCTTCGCGCCCGTGTTGATGATCTCGCCCTCGATGTGCGCGAAAAGCGCCGGGATGGGATAAAGCCGAACGAAGAGCGAGCCACCGACAGTGTGCCACTGCACGTTGGGGACGAGCCTTCGGTCACGCGTGTACTCGTAGCGCAGGGCAACGCCTGGCTCGACGATCCGCTTGAAGACGTACGACACGGCGGGCGCGACGCCGACCGAGATGATGTCGGTGCCAAACCCGAGACCAATGCCTCCCCACACGCGAAGGTGGCCGGGGGGCTTCTTCTTGGGGGGTGGCTTCGCGGGCGAGTCCGCTGGCGGCGGCTCGGACGGTGCCGGTTCGGCGGGCGCTTCGTCGGGGGCGGGCTCGGGCTGCGGCGGCGGCTCGGTGATGACCTCGATGTCCGGTGGGAGGTCGGCAGAGGCCTGCGCGCGCACGTGCACCGCCGCCCCCTGAAAGACGAGCGCCCCCAACGCCCCCACAAGGCAAGAAAGACGGGTCACCCCTTCTTTATAACAGAAACACGTCTTCGAGATCCGGTCGCTGCGCGGATGGCAGCGTTCATCCCTGGCGCGTCACCGCCGCTCGTGAGAATCGCAATCGTCTTGGGCACGGCTTGGGGCCGTTATCTCACGTCGCCCGGACCCGAGCCGAGTCAGAATGCGTTGCCGCGCTCGACCCCAAGACGCTTGGCGATGCTCGCGAGAGGGCAGAAGCCGGTGAACGACGCCTGGAACATGTTCAGGCCGACGAATGCCGGGAGCGCTAGCCAGGCGATGTGGTGGGTGAATGCGAGGGTCACGCCGAGGATGACCATGGCCCCTGCGACTCGAAATACGAGCTTGTCGACGTTCATGATGGGTTCCTTTCTTTTGTGGTTCAAAACGAGTAGCGAAGCCTCACGTACACGTTCGTGTTTTCCTCGAGCTGGCCGAAGAAGGTGTAGTCGTCACGGCCGAACATGAGGTTGGCGCCAACGACGAGTGCAAGCGGCTCGATGATCTTGTAGGTGATGCGTGGGCGGATGTACGTGTCGAGCTCATCGGGCGAAAAGAAGACGAAGAGCGAGAGCTCGAGGTTGTCCATCACCAAGAGCTGGGTCAGGCGCACCGTGAGCAGGTGCCGAAACTCGTGCTGCTCGAACTGCGGCCACGGCGAATTCGCGAGCAACGCATCGTGCTGCAGCGTGTACTCGAGGTAGTACTGAAGCCCCATTTGGAGCTTCGGGAACAGCTCCCTTTCATAGCCAAACAAGCCGCGGAACTGAGAGTTCGGGATTTCCGGGTCGGTGCCCTGCCCGTCCTCGAACGAATGATAGAACGCGCCTTCGACGTTGAAGAGGCCCCCAAGCAACGGCGCGCGAACGCTCGCTCCGTAGACGCCGAGCCGGGCGAACGTCAGCTGCGCCGCCGTGAAGTCGAACGCGTTGGGCTGCGGCCAGAACCCTACGTACCCATACGCGGCAAGCTCGAAGGCGCCGGCCGTGCCGTAGAGGCGCCCGTGCAGGGTGCCGTTTCGCAGGCGCTTGTCGGGGTAGCGAGGGTCGATCGGGGTGAGCGGCGAACGATCCCCGATGATGCCGGGGTTGGGGGGCTGCGGGTTGAAGAACGACAGGCGCTCGCCCTCGATGAACCGGTCGGACTCGAAGATCGGCGTCCACACCAGGTCGAGGCCCACCTTCTTGATCGTGAAGGTCGTGATGATCGAGTTGGACGGGGCTTTGAGATACTCGTCGGCGCGCCCGATGAAGAACGATTGAAAGTCTTTGGGGAACAGATCGTTCAGGAACAGGAAATCACCGGTACCCCAGGTGAGCACCATGCGACCGAGTCGCATGTTGAACCAATCGCCGCCCCGCACGAACACCGACGCGTCACGAATGTCGAACCAGACGCGGCCCTCCACACCGTCGACGAAGACGTCTCCTCGAAAGCGAGCGCCCGCGATCTCGTGGATGGCATCGACGTTCAGCCGAAAGCGGGCTTCCGCCGAAACGAATTCGTTCGCGCTGGCTGCGCTTCGAACGACGCGCGGCGCAACCAGCCCTTCGACGAACCCGCCGAGCTGGAAGTCGACGGCTTTGCCACCCGAGCCGTCGCCTTCCTCTTCTTCCCATTCGTCGAAGTCGTCCCACTCGTCGTCAGCGACGTCCTCTGCTGGCTCGATATCGCCGGCGAGCCGTTCGGGCGTCGCCGGCTCCGGACTGGCGGGTTCCTCATCTGAATCGCCTGGTGGCTCCTCCTCGCTCGAGACGTCGGCTCCGGTGTCGGGTTGCGCGAGCGCTCCGGAGGCGAGGACGAGCGCCGCGACTGCAAACGCTGCCGCCGCAGAGCGCCTGAGGGAGCCGGCCAGCCTCCGGCACTGCTTCGTCCAACACGTTCGTTTCATCGTTCGCACTCCCCTCTCCCGTCTTCAACCACGGCTCTTTATCGAAGCCACTTCTGGGGCGGATTGCGCAGCGAGGTCTCTACGAAGATGCCGTCGGGGATGCCGAGGTCGTACTGGACGCTGCTGACGTCGCTCAGCGTGTACCCGCCCGACTCCAGATCGCTCACCTTGAGGCGCGTAATCGTCGGAAGCCCCTGAACGGTCGAAACTTTGACCGTCTCGATGCGGCGGTAGACGTTGCCCTGTCCGTTCACGTACTCGATCTTGGTAGGCAGAAACGTCTTCTTGTCGACTCTGAGCGTGTAGTGAGCGAACTCGACGCCCTTCTTGCTCTTGGGGGTGCTCTTCACGACGTATTCGGTGTCTGTCGTCTCGAGGAGCTGGTGATCGTCCTCCGCAGGATGCCGACCGGAGATGTCCTCGTAGAAGAAGTGCGTCCCGACGAAGCTCGTGCGCTCGTCGCTTGCCGCAATTCGCTTCACGAGGTCGAGACCCGGCAGATAGAGCCATCGATCGTCGTCCTTCTTGGTGTGCTTTTTGACCAAAAAGGTGGTGTTTCGGACGTCCGCGGGCTGATCGAACACGACGAGGTAGTTTTGGTCGCCACCGTCCTTCACATCGCGTCGCAGCACGGCAAACTGACGGCGCTGAGAGCGACCCTTGCCGTCGACGATCTTCATTCGTACGAGCGCACGCCCGTCCTTGGCTGCGTAGTACTGCGCGGTGTTGGTCCGCTCGACGATTTCGTTTGCGTCTTTGAGCTCCCCTGCCTCGGCAGCCATCGCCGAGGGGGAGAGAAGCATGACGGCCGCAAGCGCCGCCAACGAGGTCGTGATGAGAGTCTTCATGTCGTTTGCTCCTTGTTGGTCGCGAGGGGCGGCGCGTTGTCGGCGCCAGTGTTCACCCGCTCTTTTTTCGGGGAAAGTCGGTTTTGGATTTGCATCATAATCGAGGGCAGAAGCACCACGGTGACGACGCTCGAGACGGCCATGATGGCGGCCATCAGAAAGCCGACCGTGTTGTAGGGAACGAGTGGCGCCGCGAGCAGCGGCAGGAATCCGATCGCGATCACGATCGCGTTGCGGGTGATCGCCCGACCCGGCTCCTGAAACATCAGCGTCATCGTCTCGGTCCAGTCGCCGGTCTCGGTTTGGATGGCGCGCGCACGTTCGAGGAAATGAATCGCGAAGTCGACCGAGAGGCCGAGCGTCAGGGAAGACAGCACGGCGACCGGCATGTCGTAGTCCTTGCCGATGAGGCCGATCAACCCGTAGGTGAGCACGATGGTGATCGTCAGCGGGACCATCGCCAGCAGGCCGTACACCGGCGAGCGAAAGAGGATCACCATCATCAGGAAGACGATGACGAACGCGCCGAGAAGGCTCTCGAGCATCCCGCCCACCATCTCGTCCTGCCAAACCACGTTGAGGTAGGTGAGGCCCGCCCATTCGGCGCGAAGCCCCTCGGGCGGAGGGTTTTCGGCGAGAAAGGCATCGAGGTCCGTCTTGACGGCCATCATGTCTTGGTTGTCGCCGCTCTTGAGCTGCATCCACACGACGCTTTCCCGGTAATCCGGGCTGACGAGGTGCCAGAGGTCGTTTGGACGGTGAGACGACTGGAACTGAAGAAGCGTTTGCGCGACGCCCTCGGTGGAGCTCGGGATTCGATAGTCCGCGTCGTCGCCACTCAGGAGCTCTCGATAGACGGTCTTGACGACATCCGCGATCGAGCTCGTCTTGCCGACCAGCGGTGATGCTTCGGCGCGTCGTTGGACGCGCTCGACGTACGCGAGGTGCTCGGGGTTCTGGAAGGTCTTGGATCGTGTTTGCGTCTCCTCGAGCGCGATTTGGACGCGGTCCCATACGGCGGCCTCTTCGCCCGCGGTGTCGAAGGCCAGGTCCGAAGCCGCGTCGATGAGAGCGTCCGAGACATTGGTGTCGCCTTCACGAGCGGCAGCCAGCGCCTCGTCTTTGAGCTGGTTCCATTTGGAAGCGAGCGCTTCATCTGCGCCCTCGAGCGCCCGGTCGCCGGCAGCCACGATCGCCTCCTCGGCGTCGGAGTCTTGCTTCATGACGAGAAAGGCGGTGTACGTGCCGGCGAGCTCCCGGTTCAACACATCGTCCGCGATGCGGATCTCGTGGGACGGCTTGAACCAGCGCACCGGGTTGTCGTTGATGTTGATCTGCGAGATGCCGTACCCGCTGATCGCCACCGTCGCGACCGCCAGCACCAGGATCGGTTTCGCATAGCGGAGGCTCTTCTCGCCCACCGCAGAGACCATCCGGCCGAGAAAGCCGCCCTCCTCCGCCTCTCGCTTGCTCGACAGGAGCGCTGCGAGGCGTTTCTCGGGAAGCACTGAAACATAGGCGGGAATGAAGAGAATCGTCAGAACGAACGCGAGGCCGATCCCGATCGCCACGAACGTGCCGAACACGCGAACCGGGGGGATCGGCGTCAGCGTGAGCGAGAGAAAGCCTGCAGCCGAGGTGAGCGAGGTGTACAGCATCGGCGCGAAGAGGTGGCTGACGACTTCGCGGATGGCGGCTTTTCGATCGCCGTGCTTCGGATAGATGTCGACGAACTCCGAGAGAAGGTGGACCGAGTCGACCACGGCGATGGGCATGAGGAAGATCGGAATCATGGAGCTCATGATGTGAACGGTGAAGCCGCTTGCGATCAGCGCCCCCATCGTGATGATGACGGTGGCCATCGCGACGATCATCGGCGACAACACCAGCGAGAACGACCGGAAGAACCACCACATCAAGAGAAAGATCACGAGCGCGGCAAGTGGCGCGGAAATCGCCATCTGCCTGAACATTTCGACGCCGAATGTGTCTTCGGCCACCGGTAGGCCCGTGATGTAGAACTCGTCGGTGTTCTCGCCAAAGCCGTCGATGATCGCTCCAATCTCGCCGGAGATGCGGTGGCTTTGATCCTTACTTTCGATCGGGACGTACAGAGCAACGCTCTCACCGTCGTCGGAGATGACGGTTCCGCGCAGCATCGGCAGTCGTAGCGCGGCTTCCTTGATCGCAAGAGCTTCCTCCGGCGTCTTCGGCGGATCCTCCATCAGCCACTCGAAGCGGATCGTGCCGGGGCCCGCTTGCTCGATGTTGTCCATCGTCGAAGGACCGAGCACGTCGCGGGCGATCACGCCGTCGATCGACTTGAGCCGTTCGTTGAGCTCGTGAATGCGCCCGAGCGAGTCCGGATTGAACACGCCCTCCGGCTCGGCCTCGTTGACGACGCCCACGACGATCAGGTCGTGGAGCGAAAACTCGTCTTTGGTCTCGTTGTGAAAAACGCGAGCCGGGTCGTCCTCCGACAGCATGTTCTCTGGGTCGGTATCGACCTGAATCCAGGGGATCGCCGACCCGAGGCCGATCGTGAGAACAGCCAGGCCGACGAAGACGAGGCGCGCGTGCTGGAGTGGGAAATCGAGGATCTTCTGTTTCATGGATTCGACTCCGTTTGAGCTTGAAGTAACTATATGAGCACATAATCATATAGTCAAGTAGTGATTTTTTGGCAGAAAAGAGCTAGATTGGCCGGCAGATGCCGAAGAGCTCGCTGAACGCTCAGAATCTGGAGTCGGTTGCGACGAGGTTCCGAATCCTCGGAGTGCCGCTCAGGCTGCAGATCCTCAACGAGCTCGCGGAGGGGGAGCGCACCGTCACGGAGCTGGTGGCGGCGACGGGGAGCACGCAGCCCAACGTGTCAAAGCACCTGACCACCCTGCTGGCGCATCGACTGGTCAAGCGAGACAAGCGAGGGAACTCGGCGTACTACTCGGTGGCCGATCCAGCCGTGTTCGAGCTGTGCGAGATCGTCTGCGGCAACATCGAGCGCGCACTCGAGGAGGAGCGCGCGGCCTTCGGCGGCGGTTAAAGAAGAGCGCCCCGGCGGCTGCCGAGGCGCTCGTTTGGAGCCGGCCGAGCACGGAGGCTCAGCGATACGCGTAGGTCCAGCTCACCGCTCGGTTAAAGTTGGCCTCCGCGCGCTGCACCTGCCGCTCGGACATTCGAACCAGCTGGTCGAGGATGCGCGCCTTCTCGTCGAGGTAGACAGCCCTTTGACGAGGATGCCCGTAGCCGTGGTGACCCGTGAATCTGGCGCCGTTGCCGCGCGCGTAGTGCTTGGCGTGGCCGTGACCTCGGTGACGGCGGCGCTCGAGATAGGCGAGCTCGTCGCGAAGCGCGCGCACCCGCTGTCCGTAACGTTCGCCGTGAAGCGCACGCCTCGATTCACGAATCTCACGGTCGAGCCACGCGTCGAGCCGCGCGTCGGCCGTGCGCATTGCCGGGTAGTTCCGGTACGTGATCGCCCGCTCCCAACGACGAGCGATGCTGCGGATCTGCTCGAGGTCTTGGCGCTGGTCGAAGTGGTTGCGCCGCAGATCGTGCGCAGCCCTCCGATACACCGGGCGCGGCCCGGGCCGATCGTACACCACCCGAACAGGCCGCGTGTCCACCCTGACCGGTCGCGTGTCGACGCGAACCTTCCGCACGTGATGCGGCCCGTGGTCACGTGCGACGACGACCCGATTTCGGCGGCGGTCGTCGCTGTCGTCGTCGGCGCCGACCGGCACGGCCGCCGCCAGCACGGCTGCAAAGAGCCCAAAAGGAAGTAGTTGTCGCATGATGATCCCTCGTCTGTTGTGTCCCGCGGGGACCACCCCCGCGTTCACACCTCCGACGAAACCCCACCTTACGAACCCCTTAAGACCCTCGAAAACACAGCGAAAAAAAGGGGACTGTCCCCTATATCATTCGAGGAGGGCTTGGGGTTTGTTGGCGCGCTCTAGGACGGGGAGCGCGTGGGGGTCCTGCTCGAGCGCCTCCCAGAGGGTGCGGGCGCGGGTGCGGTATTCGTCGATCGAGATTCGACCGCGGAGCAGCTCGGCGCGGAGGAAGACGAACGCGGTTTGGATGACGTCGTGAAGACAATAGGTGCGGATCTCTTCGTGGCGGCCCTGCTCGTACATGCTCTGCACCTTGGAACCGTCGACGTCCATCTTTCCCGGCATCCCGACGAGCTGTGCGAGCGCGGACAGGCTCGGCATGCGGCTGGCTCCATAGTCGGTCAGCACGTCCGCGAGGTCCATGTGGCCCTCGTCGCTGTAGCGGTAGCGATAGTCCGGGCCGCCGCTTCGACCGGCATAATACGCCGGAAACGGCACGCCGTGCTTCAGCATGCGGTTGGCAAGCACGGGCAGGTCGAATCGCCTTCCGTTGAAGGTGACCATCGTCGGCTTTCGCTCGCCGATGAACTTGGCGAACTCGCGTAACACCTCCGGCTCGTTCGGCGAAGCGGTCTCATCACCGCCAAATGCGCCGAGCCTTTGAAAGCCGTAGTCACCGTCGAGCCAGAGCACCCCGAGCGCCACCACCTGGTGAAACGGTGCCGGCGGGAACCCATCGACCGCCGCGTCCCAAACCAGCTCCGCGTCGGGGACGGTCTCGATGTCGAGCACTAGAAACGATCTCGCCACCCCGGGAAGCTAGCATGTGCCTCGTTTCGCGGGGTTTGCGAGAAAATGCGCCCGGTTAAGACCCGGTTAAGGTCTGCGCCCTTTACTTCACAAAGAGGACAAAGCCTCGGAAAGGAAAACCAATGAAGCTGATCAACAAGCAGACCGTCACCGCAGCCTTCCTCGGTGGCATCGCCGCGCTCGCGCTCACCGTCGGAGGCGTGGCCCTCGCACACGGCGGACCACACGGCGGACCACACGGCAGGGGAGGCTCGTGGTCGCCCGAGAAAATGGAAGCCCGCCTCGTCGAGATGACCGACCGGCTCGGTCTGACGGCCGAGCAGGAGGCGAACGTGCGCGCGATCGTGCAGGACATGCAGAGCCAGGCGAAGGAAATCAAGGAGATGCCGCGCGGCAAGGAGAAGTTCGTGGCTTTCCGCGACCTCCGTTTCGCGACGGAAGACAAGATCTATGCGAACCTCACCTGCGCCCAGCGAGACGAGCTTCGATTGCTGAAACGAGAACACAAAGCTGAGCGAATGGAGGCGCGCATGGAGCGCCGCCAGTCCGAAGAATCGAACTGACTGGAGCCTTCGTGTCGAATCGAATCCTGCTGGTCGAAGACGATTCTGCGCTCGGCGCGCAGGTCGTGCAGACGCTGACGCGAGCAGGATTCGATCCGCACTGGGTGCAGAACGGTGACGAGGCGCGGGACCTCGATCCAGATGCCTACGACGTCATCGTTCTGGACCTCATGCTCCCCGGCACCTACGGCATGGACCTGTTGAAACGCTATCGCGTGAAGTCGGAGGTGCCCGTGCTCATCTTGAGCGCACGGGACGACACCGCGGACAAGATTCGCGGCCTGAAGCTCGGCGCCGACGACTACGTCACGAAGCCGTTCTTCCCCGAAGAGCTGATCGCCCGCGTCCAGGCGTGCCTGCGCCGCCCGAACCTCGCCGCCACCGAGCGTATCGCCATCGGGGCGATCCAAATCGACCTCGAGCGTCACGAAGTCCGCGGTAGCGATGGCCCGGTCACGCTGACCCCGGTCGAGTTCGAAATCCTCTCCTTGCTCGCGCGTCGAAAGGGCTCCGCGGTGACGCGCGACGCCCTGGTCGCTGCCGCGCTCGACCCGGCGCAGGACAGCAGCCGGCGCACGCTCGACGTCCACATCTCGCGCCTTCGCAGCAAGCTCGGAGCCGATGCGGCCCAGCTCGAAACGGTGTGGGGCATCGGCTACCGGCTGTCGGAAGGCTCATGAAGCTCCGAACGCGGCTCGCGTTGACGCTCGGCCTTGCGACGGTGTCGGTGCTGGTGCTGCTCGGCTGGGCTCAGTCGCGCTGGCAGTCGCGCCTGCGGGTCGAAGCCTTGGCGGAGGCCGCCGTGCACAGAATGGAATCGGGCGGCCGCGAGCGCTGCGAGGCAAACCCGGACCGCTGGCCGCGCCCACGGCGAGGTTGGCGAGACCGCAGGGGCGGCGCACCGGGGCCGCGCGTCTTCAGGCGCCCAGAGCTGTTCGCCTATGATTCGTCGTTCGAGAGCCGCAACCCGGATAGCCCGCCGTTTCCGCCCGAGCTCGCGCGGCGAATCGAAGCGGGGGAAGGCGTCGCCGCCGAGCGAGGCCGCGGCCGGCGGCCGACGCAGGTCGCGGTGCGAATGGGGTGGGACGAAGGCGCGTGCGCGGTCGTGCTCATGCGCACCAAAGGCCCTCCCCCGTTGCTCTCCCGCGCCGTGCTGCTGCCGGCGCTGCTGGTCGCCCTCGTCGTGATCGCTGTGGCGCTGCTCGCAGCGGGCCCCATCGTCGGGCGCGTGCGCCGGCTCACCGGGTCCGTGCGGCGGCTCGCCGACGGCGCAGACGAGCCCATCGCCGTCGAAGGGAGCGACGAGATTGGCGAGCTCGGCGAAGCCTTCGAGCAAAGCCGGCGTACGATCCAAGCGCAGATAGGCTCGCTTCGAGAACGCGAGCTCGCGCTTCGAAACTACATCGCCAACACCACCCACGACGTGATGCTCCCGCTCAGCGTGCTGCAGGGCCACCTCACGGCGCTTCAGCAGAAGATCGAGGCCGGAGACCCGCTCGACGCGAGCGCCGTGGCCCCCAGCATCGAAGAGGCACAGTACCTCGGCTCGCTGCTCCACAACCTCAATGCGTCCGCGCGCCTCGAAGCACACGCAGGCCTCACCAACCGAGACACGCTCGACCTCAACCGGCTCGTCGAGCGAGTGGTCGACCGCCACCGGCCGATCGCGAGGCGCAAGCAGGTGGCGCTGGAAGTCGCGGTCCCCGAGCGCACGGTCGAGCTCGAAGGGGACCTCACCCTGCTCGAGCAGGCTTTCGGGAACGTCATCCAAAACGCAATCCGCTACAACCAGGCGGGAGGGCACGTCGCGGTCGTGCTCGAGGGGAGCGACGACGCCTGGACGCTCGACGTGGTGGACGACGGGCCCGGCATCCCAGCCTCGGAGCTGGCGCGAGCGATGGAACCGTCGTTTCGCGGCAACGACGCGCGAACACGCCACCCGCACGGGATGGGCCTCGGGCTTCACATCGCAAGCGACGTCGCCGAGCGTCACGGCCTCGCGCTGCGCCTCGTGAACACCGAGGGCGGCGGCCTGAAGGTGCGCTTTACCCACTCGCCCGGTGAGCCCGCGCGCGCCGGACTCGATACTTGACCGGGGCCGCCGTCCATGCGGAGATCGAGGTCGGAGGGCCGATGTTCAAGGAGATTTTGCAAGACCTCGTCGATCGAACCGATGGGGGAGTAGCCGGGCTGCTCATGGCCACGGACGGCATCGCCATCGATCAGTACGCAACGGGCGAGGGTCCGTTCGACGTCGAGGCGGTTGGGATGGAGTACAGCGTCGTGCTCAAAGGCGTGCAGCGCGCAGCAGAGATGCTCGACACCGGCGCCACGAACGAAGTGTCGCTGAAAACGGAACGGCTCACTACGATCGTGCGCATGCTCTCCGACGAGTACTTCGTCGCCCTGACGCTCGAGCCGGGAGGGAACGTCGGAAAAGCGCGCTACCTCTTGCGTGTCACCGCGCCAAAGCTCATCGAAAACCTCTGACGGCATGCCGGGCTCCGCAAAACGAGTGCTCGTCCTGAGCGGGCCCAACCTCAACCTCCTAGGCACGCGCGAGCCGGACGTCTACGGGGCGACCACCCTCGACGACATCGAGCAGGCGCTCGAGGCTCTCGCCAAGCAGCTCGGCGCCACCGTCGAGTGCCGCCAGTCCAATCAGGAAGGACAGCTGATCGACTGGCTCCACGATGCGCGAAACGCCTTCGACGCCGTGGTGATCAACCCGGGCGGGCTCACGCACACGTCGGTCTCGCTCCGAGACGCCATCTCGGCGGCCGCGCTTCCAGCCGTGGAAGTGCACATCTCCAACACGCAGGCGCGCGAGCCCTTTCGCCACGCCTCGGTCACGGCGGCCGTCTGCGTCGGCACCGTCAGCGGCTTTGGCAAAGACAGCTACACGCTTGGCCTCCGCGCAATCGTCGACTATCTGAACGCTGCCAGCGCATGACCAACGGCCTGGAGACACGATGAAGCTCGACCTCGATCAGCTGCGCGACCTGATTCGACTGCTCGATGAAGGCAACCTCACCGAAATCGAGGTGGAGCAAGACGACGACCGAATTCGCGTGCGACGAGAGCCCGCGCCCGTCTTCGCATCCGACGCCCACGCACTTCCAAACGAGCCCGCGCGCCCCACTCGCCCGATTCCACCCGCGTCGGAATCGGAAGACGACGGGATCTACGTCACCTCGCCTTTCGTCGGCACGTTTTATCGATCGCCCGACCCCGACGGCGAGGCCTTCGTGGACATCGGCGACGAAGTGGCGCCGGGCACGGTCCTGTGCATCGTCGAGGCGATGAAGCTCATGAACGAGATCGAAGCCGAGGTTTCGGGAACGGTGGTGGAAGTCCTGGTCGACAATGGTAAGGCGGTGGAGTTCGGAGACCGTCTCTTTCGAATCGAACCCGACTGACCCGTGTTCGAGAAAGTCCTCATCGCCAATCGCGGAGAGATCGCGCTGCGCGTGATCCGCACCTGCCGCGAGCGCGGGCTGCGCACCGTCGCCGTCCACAGCGACATCGACGCCGACGCCTTGCACACCCGCCTCGCCGACGAAGCGGTTTGCGTCGGACCCGCCGATCCCGCGCGGAGCTACCTTCACATCCCGGCGATCATCGCCGCGGCCGAAATCACCGGCGCGGATGCAGTGCACCCGGGCTATGGGTTCCTCTCCGAAAATCCGGAGTTCGCCGAGACTTGCGCCCAGTGCGGGCTCCACTTCATCGGCCCCACCCCCGACCAAATGCGCCAATGGGGCGACAAAGTCAGCGCACGAGCGCTCGCGAAATCGCTCGGCCTGCCCATCCTCGAAGGCAGCGGATTGATCGAAGACGCCGACGACGCAGTCAAGAAGGCAGAGGCTCTCGGCTTTCCCGTTCTGCTCAAAGCATCCGGCGGCGGCGGTGGGCGAGGGATGCAGATTCTCGGCACCCCGGAAGAGGTGAGAGCGACGCTCGAAACGGCCCGCGCCGAGGCGAGAGCCGCGTTCGGCAACGGCAACCTCTATTTCGAGCGTTACATCGAGCGGCCGCGCCACATCGAGTTTCAGGTCCTCGGCGATCGGCAGGGCAACGTGCGTGTGCTCGGAGAGCGCGAGTGCTCGATCCAGCGGCGTCACCAAAAGATCATCGAAGAGGCGCCGAGCGTCGCGTTGAGCGACGAGCAGCGAAACGACATGGCCGCCACGATCCGCCGGGCGCTCGAGCAGGCTGGCTATCTCTCGGCTGGCACGGTCGAGCTGCTTCTCGACGAGAGCGGGCAGCTCACCTTCCTCGAAATGAATCCACGCATCCAGGTCGAGCACCCCGTGACCGAGCTCGTGATGGGCATCGACCTGGTAGCCGAGCAGATCCGCATCGCAGAAGGTGGCGAGCTTGCGCTCCCCGAGCGGCCGTTGACACCGCGAGGCCACGCGATCGAATGCAGAATCAACGCCGAAGATCCCGACACGTACGCGCCTTCTCCCGGCCGAATCACCGAGCTTCACATGGCCGGAGGCACCGGAGTGCGTGTCGATAGCGGCGTCTACGGGGGAGGCCGCGTCCCGGCCCAGTACGACCCCCTCATCGCAAAGCTAATCGTACATGCACCGACACGCGCGCAGGCGATCGCAAAGATGCGCCGCGCGCTCAGCGAGACGATCATCGGCGGCATTCGCACCAACATTCCGCTGCACCAGCGGGTCCTGCAGCATCCGGCCTTCGAGGAGGGCCGCATTTCGACCCGGTTTCTGCAGGAGCTTTAGGGGGGACCTTGTTGACCGCCCCCGTGCCGCATGAGTAGACTTGTGTGGGTGTACTGAACGCATGGGGGCGTAGCAGGGGCTTTGGCTATCAATCGGAATAAGGTCTTGGAGGCCGCGCGGAAGTACCAGTCTCGCGGCCAGTACGACAAGGCGATCGCGCAGTACAAAAAGCTGGTCGATTCCGACAAGCGAGATGTTCGATCGCTCTTGAAGATCGGCGACCTGCACGTCCGCAAGGGCGACCGCGCCGCCGCGATCGAGACCTACGAACACGTCGCGGACCATTACGCAGGCCAGGGCTTCTTCTTGAAGGCGATCGCGGTCTTCAAGCAGATCCTCAAGCTCGACCCATCACGATTGGACGCGCAGGTGCGGCTCGGCGAGATGTACGAGCAGCTTCAGCTGATCAGCGATGCGATGAGCGTGTTCGAGGACGTGTCGAATGGCTTCATGCGCGCCGGCGACACCGACCAAGCGCTTCGGATGCTCGGCAAGATGGTCGCTCTCGACCCGGAGCACATTCCCATCCGAATCAAGTACGCCGAGGCGCTCTCCCGCGCGGGCGACACACAGCAGGCTGCGGACGAGTTCGAGCAAGGCGCGCGGCTGCTCCGCGAGCAGGGCAGGCTCGACGACTACATCAAGGTCGCAGAACGTCTGCTCTACCATCGAGGCAACGACCTGCGCGCCGCCAAGGAGCTCGCCGAGACCTACATCGCGCGAAAAGACCCGAAGCGCGCACTCTCCAAGCTTCAGATCTGCTTCAAAGCGGACCCGCGCGACGTTTCTACACTTTCGCTGCTCGCCGAAGCGTTTTTGATGCTCCAGCAGACCGAAAAGGCAGTGAGCGTCTATCGTGAGATCGCGCGAATTCATCGCGAGGCACATCGGCCGCGGGAGCGGATGAGCGCCCTTCGCCGCATCCTCGACCTCAATCCGAACGATCAGGAGGCCCAGGCCGCGCTTCAGCGCACGGCTTCCGCGTCGGGCGAGCACTTCATGCCGCCAGGGACGCGTCGGCAGTCGGGCCAGTCATTCGGTTCGGTTTCGAGCCCCGAGGTTTCGGCGCCGTTCGGTGGGTCGCACGCCGGAGAGGCGTCGCGGGTCAGCTCGCCTTCGCCCAGCGGCGCCTCGGGCATCATGTACGTCGAAGAAGAGGTGGAGGAAGCGAGCACGCTTTCGGGCTCGCTCCCGTCGCTCTCCGAGCCATCGATCACCAGCTACGATTCGTACGCGTCGGCGCCTCCGCAGCCACAGCCCGCTGCCGGCGGCCGCGTGATTCCGATTCGTGCGCTCAGCCCGATGACCTACAACGAGTTTCTCGCACTGCCGCTGGTGAGCACGCAGGTCGCACCGGCGGCGGCTGCATTCACCCCGAGCCTGATGGAGCAGACGCTCGAGCTCGCGGATGCCTATCTCGTCGACGGGCTGTACGATCAGGCGCGAGCGATCATCAGCGAGCTTCAGGTGACCATGCCGAGCCATCCCCTCGTGCTCGACAAGCAGCGAGAGATCGAAGAGCTCGCGGCGGTGTCGTCCGGTGTGTCCGCAGTGGCCCACCCCGCGGTCGAGGCCGAGATCCAGAGGCGCGAGTCGGACCCGCCCGAGATGGAGCTCGAGTACGAAGAGCTCGCGCCGGGCGACGAGGGCTTCGACTTCGCCGAGAAGCTCGCCGAAGAGCTCGCCGAGGTAGCCGAAATCGCGCCCATGGACGAAGGCGCCGAGATGATCGACGTCGAGACCGTGTTCGAGCAGTTCAAAGCGGGCGTGGCCGAGCAGGTGAGCGACGACGACAGCGACACCCACTTCGACCTCGGCATCGCCTACAAAGAGATGGGCCTGCTCCCCGATGCGCGGCGCGAGTTCCAGGTCGCCATGGGAGACCCGCGTCGCCGGTGCCTGTGCTGGACGATGATCGGCCTCATCTACATCGAAGAGGGGCAGCCTCGAGACGCGATCGAAGCGTTTCAATCCGGCCTCGAGAGCCCGGAAAAGACCGAGGCGGAAACCACCGGGCTCCACTACGAGCTCGGGCTGGCCAGCGAAGCGGCCGGCCTCGACGACCAGGCGCGACTCCACTACGAGTTCGTCTTTCAGCGCGAGCCGGGTTTCCGCGAGGTCGGCCAGCGTCTTCAGCGCCTCGGCGGCCCTTCGGGAGGCGCCGACGATCTTCTCCTCGAGTCGATGGACGACGTAAACCGAGCCTTCGACGAGTTGATCCACGAGGACTGAGCCCTATAAGCTAGGCCGAGCATGGCCGAGACCGTTCAGACCTTTTGCCGAATTTGCGAGGCGCTTTGCGGCCTCGAAGTGACGGTGGACGACGACCAGGTCGTCGACATCAAACCCGACGATCGCCACGTGGCAACTCAAGGCTATGGCTGCCTCAAGGGGCTTCGACAGCACAAGATGTACTCGACGCCTGACCGGCTGCTCCACCCGCAGCAGCGCATCGACGGCGAGCTCCGACGAGTGAGCTGGGACCGCGCGACGAAGAGCATCGGCTCCAGCGTTCGCTCACTGATCGACGAGCACGGGCCCGACAGCATCGCATTGTACGTGGGCACCGCCGCCGGCTTCGGCGTGCTCCACCCGGTGTTTGCCGCAGGGTTCATGCAGGGCATCGGGTCGGCCAGCATGTTCTCGTCCGCGACCCAAGACTGCGCCAACAAGTTTGCAGTTGCGCATCACGTCTACGGCTTCCCGTTCACGCAGCCGTTTCCAGACCTCGACAACCTCGAGTGCCTGATCGTCGTCGGCGCAAATCCAGCGATTTCGAAGTGGAGCTTTCTCCAAGTGTCGAACCCCATCCGCCGCCTCAAAGAGATCGAGGCGCGGGGCGCTAAAATCTTCATCGTCGACCCGAGGCGCACCGAGACCGCCAAAGTCGCTGGCGAGCACGTTTTCATTCGGCCGAACACGGACGTGTTCTTCTACCTTTCGTTCCTGCACGAGCTGCTCGCGACCGCCGACATCGACCGCGCCCACGTCGATGCGCACATGACCGGGTTCGACGAGGTGTGTCGGCTCGCGGAAGCGTGGCCTCCGGAGCGCACCGCCGAGGTGACCCGAATCCCCGCCGAAACCCTGAGAGAGCTCGTGCGCGCATACCGTGAAGCCAACGGTGCAGCGCTCTATTGCTCCACCGGGGTCAACATGGGCACCAACGGGTCTCTCGCCTTTTGGTTGCAGGAGTGCATCAACGCGATTTCGGGCAACCTCGACCGCAAGGGCGGCACCCTGGTGAGCACTGGAGTGATCGACTTTGCGGCGTTCGGCAAAAAGACCGGCACGCTGCTCACCCAAAACGAGAGCCGCATCGGCGGGTTCAAATCGGTCAACGATGCAATGCCCGGCGGCATCCTCGCCGACGAAATCCTCACGCCCGGCGATCGGCAGATCAAAGCCCTGTTCGTCACCGGCGGCAACCCGCTGATCACGATGGCCAACTCCGAGCGGCTCCGAGAGGCGTTCAAGGAGCTCGAGCTCCTCGTCGTGCTCGACATCCAGCCGAGTGAAACCGCATCGGTCGCCACCCACGTGCTCCCCTGCACTTCACCGTTTCAGCGTCCCGACCTGCCGTTCGTGTTCCCGCTGATGTTGGGCCTGCAGGCCAAGCCGTATCTACAAGCGACCCGCGCCGTGGTCCCGCCCCAGGGCGAGCAGCGAGACGAAGCAACGATTTATCTCGACCTCGCCAAAGCGAGCGGGATCAACCTGTGGGGCTCCGCCGTCGCTCAAAAGACGCTCGAGGTGGCCAAAGGTGTGAGCTCGGTTGGCCGGTCTGGCGAGCCGTCGGTGCCTCAAGAGCTGCTCCTTTCGGGGCTCCTTCGGGCTACAAAACAAGGCAGCTTCAAGAAGCTCTTGAAAGAGAAGCACGGGCGTCTTCGCCCCGAGCATGATCCCGGCAGCTTCCTCGGCAAGCGCGTGATTCACGACGACCAAAAGGTGCGTTTGGCGCCCGAGGTGCTGCTCCGGCAGGCCAAAAAGCTCGAAGCCGATTTTCAGCTCGAGCTCGAAACCAAGGATGCCCTCAAGCTGATCACCAAGCGGGCGATCACCACGCACAACTCGTGGACGCACAACATCGACGAGTTCGTCTCCGGCGATCGCTCCACCAATCATCTGTACATGCACCCCGATGACGCGGCGCGAGCCGGCATCGCGGCGGGCGACCTGGCGGACGTCTCGACTGAGACCGCCACCGTGCGGGTGCCGGTCAAGCTGCTTTCCGAGCTGATGCCGGGCACGGTCGCGCTGCCGCACGGCTGGGGGCACCAGGATTCCAAGATGGGCGTTGCGAGCAAAACCACGGGCGTGAACGTCAACCTTCTCGCCGCAGATGGGCCCGACAAGCTCGAGCGCGTGTCGGGCATGGCACACCTCACGGGTTTTCTCGTCGACGTGAAGCCCGCGGCCGGAGCGCTCAACCCGAACCACTGGTCGGGCATCGGCGACGCCTAGAAACGCGCGCGGAAGAAGAGGTTCGGGAACCAAATCGCGTTGGTGAAGCGGATCTGGCACGGCTCGTCTGGGATGCCCCAACGGGCAGCGCATTCCTGGGGCTCGGGATTCGTCGAATCGATCTCTTGAGCGTCCCGCGCCTGGGTGATGTTGACCCACTCGAGGCCGACGCGAAATCGCCGCCCCGGCTTTGCCCACTCGTAGCTCACGCTCGCGTCGAGCCGCGTGAACCAGGGCACGCGCTGCACGTATTGGCGCACGGTGCCATCCGTATCGAGATAGACCCAACCCTCGGCGCGTCCCGACCGGGAAAGGACGCGGACCGCGACGATCAGCCCGAACTTGGCTCGCCATGAGAGCACGCCGTTGACGACGTGACGCACGTCGTAGGACGGCGTGTAGGCGAGGCTCTGCGTCGACCCGCTGGTGACCGCGGTTACATCGAGATCGCTGAATCCGAGGGTGTAGCTCGCCAGTGCGGAAACCCCGTACTCCGTGAACGCCCGCCGGAACAGCAGCTCGAGGCCGTAGCTCTTGCCGTCTGCTGCGTCGTCCAGCAGCCCGACCGGTTGGGGGATGACCGTGCTCGGCGGGCCGATGTTCGCGTTGATTTCCGGGTTGGTGAAGATGTCGACGAAGCGAAGGTCGCGGTAGAGGTTGATGTAGCCTCTCGTCTCGAACGACAGGCCGTGGGGGAGGTAGAGGCGAACGCCCCCGTGGGTCTGATTCGCGCGCTGGAGCCCCGGCTCGAGAGGCACGTCACCGAGACCGGGTAGCGGGATGGCGTACGTTGCAGGGCGCTGGCCGATTCCCCAGCCGACGAAGATGTCGGCGAAATCGCTCGTGTGAAATGTCGCGCTGAGCCGCGGGCTGACGCCGGCATCGCGCTGCCCCGACGTGCTCCAGACGTCAGCACGCACGCCGAACGACAGGTTCAACCACGAAACCGGTGACGCGGACGCGTCGACGAACGCGCCGGCAAAGACACGGCGATCTTGCGCCGCGAACTGCTCGTCGCAGGGCGTAGGCACGTTCGGGATCTGATTGGTGGGGTCGTCCGGAGTGAGGGCTGGCTCCATGCAGTCGACCGGTCCAAACAGGCCCGAGGCGTCTCCACCGATGCGAACCTGGATTTTCTTCGCGCCGTATATCGCCCAGAAGCGCGGGCCGAAACGATGGATATCGGCGCGCGCATCCGCGATTGCGCTTCCGCTCGCGTCCTCGACGTCGGAGAAGTCGTATCCGTAAAGCATCGTCCCGATGAAATCCCAGCGCTCGACCTTCCCTGCGAATCGAGCCTCGAAGCGATGGTATTGAAGGTCGAGCGAGAGCCGCTCATCCGGGTCGTTGGCATTGAACACCGAATCGTCCCGCGCGCCGAGGGCAACGACCTCGAACCTCGAGCGTTTGCTCATGTCTACACCGGTTCGATACTGGTAGTCCCAGTAGTTGACGCTCGAGTCGACGCCGATCGCATCGAACAGCACGTTCGGAAAACCAAATCGTCCCGCGAAGGTCATCGACCCGTTCTTGGGCATGGGAGTGTTGAGCAGTCCGGACACGTCGATTAGCCGCAGCTCGGCTTCGCCGTGAACTCGGTCGTTGGGGAGACGTCTGGCGCGGGCGTTCGCGATGCCGCCGATCACGCCGCCGAACCGCGCGGGAGCCGCCCCAGAAAACACTTCGAGGCTCCCGACGAGCCCTGGGTGCACCGTGGACGGCCCGAGCGCCGAGTGGAAGAGCAGCGGGATGGGGATGTCGTCGTACAGATACACGGTGCCCGAAGGTGGCGCGCCCCGGAGGTAGACGTACGGCTGACCGTTGGCGATGGGCACCGTGCCCGGAAGCAGCTCGAGGATCCGAAAAGGCTCGCCGAACGTGCCGGGAATGTCGCGGATGCCTTCGAGCTCGAGGGTGATGGGCACTTCGGCGGTGGCATCGACTTCTGCGAACTCGGAAAACACCAGCTCGCGCTCGACTTCCGCCTGCTTCGGCTCGAGCAGAGCTTCGTCGGGAGATGCGTCGGGCTCGGGCCTCCGCATACGAAGGTCGACGCGGACCTCGGAAGGAACCGGCGCCCCCTCTCGCGTGGCCGGCACGAACTCGGCTCGAGCGATCGCTTCGGCGACGAGGTCGCAGATCGCGCGCTCCGCGTCACAGCGCTGGACGACGCCTTTCCCGTCGGCACCGATCCGCACGAGGACCTGAACGACACCCGATTCCGGGATGTCGACATCCGCAGGGACTTCGATGCCCGGAAGCGACTTCACCCTCGGCGCGGCGACGTCCTGCGCGCCCGCCGTCGAGCCGGCAAGCAGGCACACCAGAAGCGCAAAGAGGGTGACGAGTCGCATCGAGGCCACTTACTTGATCGTGCGGTGCAGGCGCTCCATCTGCGCGATGCGATCTTTGAGCATCTTCTTCAGCGCGGCGCGGAGATAGGGCTCGACGTCGGCGTCGGTGCTGCCGGTGTGCGAGACGATCTGCTGGTAGAGATGCGCGGTTGGCTCGGTCACGGCGAGCGTGATTTTGGATTCGCTCAGGTGGTCGTCGATCAGGCTGCGGATCAGGCCGCTCATGTTGACGCCAAGCTCGAGCAGCCGCTCGTGCTGGTCTTCGCGAATCATGAGGCTGATGCGTCGGAACTCCTCGGTCATGGCTTCCTCCGGATTTGTACGACGATACACGAATTCGTGCGATTATGCTTGTCAATATATTTTTATGCTTTATTATATACTAGTATACACAAAAGCATAAAGGAGGTCATCATGCGCCGCATCATTCGAGTCATCGCGGGCGCCTGGCTGTCGACAGCGCTCATCCTCGGCAGCAGCGGGTGCACCAACCCCCATTCCCCAGCCGGCCACGAGGGCTACGTCTTCGAGGACCCGCGCGCGTTCGGCGAAGGCGGGTTTCGGGGCGCCGTGCGGGGCCCTGGCAACTACGGCATCAGCGCGTGGCGGAACCGCATCGTCAACATCGACACGAGGCCGACCACATATACCGAGGAGTTCAGCATCTTGGTGAAAGACGACCTCAACGTGGCGTTTCGGGTACACGCCGTCATGAAGGTGGAGCAGGGAAAGGTGCGGGCGGTCGTAGAGGAGTTCGGTGCAGGGCATTGGTACTCACGCTTCATCAAGGAGCCGTTTCGGACGATCGTGAGGCAGTCGGTGCAGGAGTACTCGAGCCGCGAGCTCAAGGCCGAGCGCGACACGATCGCGAAGACCATCGAAAGCGAGCTCGAGGGCTATCTCGCAGACACGCCGTTCGAGGTGCTTCGACTCGCCGTCGGCAACATCGACTATCCGCCGGTGGTCGCGCAAGCCGTCGAAAAGAAGCTAGCCGCGAAGCAGCTTCTCGAAGAAAAGACAACCCAGCGCGAAATCGCGCAGCGCGACGCCGAGATTCGAATCGAAGAAGCCAAGGGCATCGCCGAGGCGCAAAAGATCATCAACGCAACGCTGACGCCCAACTACCTCCAGCACGAGGCAATTCAAGCGCAGCGCACGATGGCAAACGCCCCGAATCACACCACGGTGTACATTCCCGTGGGCCCAAACGGGCTCCCGCTAGTCCACACCCGGTAGACCGGGGGCAGAGTCAGTGGCGGTGACAGTGGCAGCGTCAGTGGCAGTGTCAGTGTCAGTGTCAGTGTCAGTGCCAGCGTCAGTGTCAGTGCCAGCGTCAGCGACAGTGTCAGTGCCAGCGACAGCGCCAGCGTCAGCGACAGCGTCAGCGTCAGTGCCAGCGACAGCGTCAGCGACCGTGCCAGCGACAGCGTCAGCGACCGTGTCAGCGACAGCGTCAGCGTCAGTGCCAGCGTCGGCGTCCCCGGGGGGGGCGCCGCAGATGCTTGACGCCCCGAAGAACGAGGGCTACCTCTGTCCCCACTCTTCGCGGGCGTAACTCAGTTGGTAGAGTGTCAGCTTCCCAAGCTGAATGTCGCCGGTTCGAGCCCGGTCGCCCGCTCCACGACGTGATGCAGCCAGCACCGGCGCTGCCACTGACACTGGCGCTGGCGCTGCCACTGCCACTGCCACTGTCGCTGCCACTGCCACTGGCGCTGACACTGCCACTGGCGCTGGCGCTGCCACGGACGCTGCCACTGCCACTGCAACCCCCCCGTTGTTGCTCTCCGCACGCCCACCCATCTACACTAGAAAACGTGCGGTGGCGTGGGCTGATGTTGCTCGTGTTCGTCGCTGGGTGCTTCGAGATTTCGCATCCGGCGAAAGGGTATCAGGTCATCGACACCATCCTCGACCCGGTGTTCATTGCCGGCAAAGGCGGTGAGACCACAGTGCTTCTCGCGGGCGAGCCTTGGCAGCTCGTCGCGCAGGTCGACAGCCCGCAGTTTCTGTTCGCACAACGCCTTCCCTTCGGTGCTTGGTACTGCGACATTGGGGTCGGCTGCGCGTCTCGTTTGAAGGTCGCGACGGACGGCAGCACCATCCATCACGACGAGAGGATCCGTCAGGACATGCACGTGTGCACGGCGGACTATGTCCAGACCCTGGGTCGCGCGCACTGCTACGAGCGCCGCCTCGGCGCCGGCACGCTAGACCGACGCTCGACGACGTTCGCGGGCGATGTCACCGACGCGGGCTGGCAGGGCGACTACTTCAGCCGGCTCACTGGCGGGGCGCACTCCTGGCAGCAGGCGACCGACCCGTGGCATCCGCCGGAAGAAGGAACCGGGGCGGAGTGGTCCGAGCGGCCGTGGACCGGCGAGCTTCGCTTTCCGTCTTTGGAGAACGCGCACAACGTCGACCTCGGCGCCTGCTCGCTCTTCGTTCCATGGGAGTGGGAAGACCGTGACCCCGCGCTCGACGACATCCTCGGGCCACTGCTCGGAGAGCGAGGCCTCGCAGAGCTGACGCTCGACGAGCTCGACGCGGCGCGCGCAGAGTCCGCCACCACCGACGAGAGAGAAGACGTCGTTTGGTTCTTCGACGCGTTCACCAGCCTCTGGCCCCGCGACATCCCGAGCGAGCTTCACTACCGCGTCGAGGAGACAGGTCGGCGGCAGATTTGCCTTCGCAGTTATTTCGCCACCAACACCGACCTTCGCGCTCGCCCCGGCGGCTGGAACGTCATCACCGAAAGCATCGCAGCGGCGTTTAGCCAGCTCTTCGGCATCGGGGACTGCAGAACCCACCCGATCAGCGTGCGCTTTTGTGGAGGGCTTGGCGTCGCCTCCGGCGCACCCACGTTCACGCTCGACGACTCCTCCATCGTCGTACACATGGAGCCCTACTCGCGCTTCAAACCGTCCTGCAACAACAGTTTCGTCCCGCTCGTCAAAGAAGGGCTTGCGGACGGCGTCCGTGAGCTCACCGATTCGGCCATCACGAGCCACCTGGAAGAGCTCACGTCGCTGCTGCCGTTCGAGATCCGTCGCGTCGAGGCGGTCCCGAGCGGAGTCTATTTTGTCGTCGCCGAGGACTATCGGGACCCGCAGTACGATCTGATGAAGCTGATCGGAGGCGACCCCGGCGTGCTCTGCCGCCCCGAGCTCGGCGACAGCGGCTTTTCGCACGAGCCGCGCCCGGAGCTCGGCTTCAGCGTGCCAAAACGAGGGATCACCCGCTAGCGTTTGGGTCAGGCAGCCGACCCGCCGTTCGGGAGCACCGTCGGAGCACCTAGAGGTGCGAGCTTTTGCATGAGCTGCGCCCGGCTTCGTAGCCCGAGCTTGTGGATCGACGAGCGGAGCAAACTGGACACACGGCCTTGCGAGAGCCCGAGTCGATACGCGATCAGCTTGTTGGCCTCACCGAGCACGGCGTACGCGACGACCAGGCGCTCCTGCTCGCTCAGTCCCCGAGGATCGGTGACTCGAGGTGGGTTCGGGATCGCGAGCACGAAGCGTCGCTCGTCGGAATCGAACCAGTCGACCACCGTCCACCTGCCGCTGACCAGTGCATGCCACGCGGCGAGCGCGCGCTCCGGATCTTGCCGACGCAGCGTTCCGCGTGACCTTCGACTCGGCGCGCTGCCCGCCTCAGCACCTCCGCGGAGCTCGGCGCCCGAGCAGGTCCGCAGGCTTCGACGACCCGGTAGCCGCTTCCGTCGAAGATCGCTTCGGCATCGTGCGGAAGGCCGGTGGGCTCTCGAATCGCTTCTGCAAGCCCCGTCGACAGGGCTCTCCGGAGCCGATAGGCGGCGGCGATGTGGGCGCCGAGCATCTGCCAGCGCTCGCGCGCTTTGGGCGTCAGCCGTAGCGTGTCGGGCAGCGGCGCGCTGATGTCGACGCCAACACCGTTGGGGTCGACTGCGAGAATGCCGATGAAGTCGGTGAACCCCAGGGCTCGAACGAGCTCGCGGAACTCCTCGGGGTGATCCGCCGCGATTTCACTCCACGTGCCCGCATACCCAGGAGGCGTTACCGCGCGAACGAACTCCGGCGACAGTACCGCCCGCGCTGAAGCGAATCGCTCCTCGAACTCTGCGGGCATGGATTTCATCTGCATCCCGCGCACGCTTGCTTCGGCGCCGCTCGCGCCATGCGGACGAAAGAACTCGAACCCGAATACGCCAAGCCCGTGGTCGAAGACAGGGCGGCCCACCTCGATGAGATTTGGAAGCCAGCCGGCGTCGAACTTGTCGAGGTCGTAGGCGGCCTCGACCACGTCGATGACGTTCGATGTCACGTTGTCCAAAGCGACTACGACTCTCGCAGATGCACGGACGCCCCACCATACGTAATTGGTCGTGGCCCAAGAGACACGGTGCAATCTTTGCGTCGAGCATCCATCGGGTGCCTTTCCCCATGTCGAGCCAGGATGCGCGTGGTATTGAGTTCGACATGCGCTGGCCAGCATGCTTCCTCATCGTCGCGGCGCTCCACGCCTGCGAAAAAGAAGAGATCTATTTCATCCCCGGCACTGGAACACTGCCGGACTGCAACGAGGCGCCCGCCGCCGATCTCGACGGCGCGTGCTGGTTCGATTCGGGGATGATCACGATCACGTCCGCCGGTTGCCCGGACGCGGCTCCGGACGACACGTTCAGGACGTGCGCACTTTCGTGGTCGATCACGCAGACCGGCAACGACGTGACGATGCTCGTCGACGGCGAGTACCGCATCGAGGGTCGATTCTGCGGCGACCAGCTGTACCTTCGCGGGGGCTGGTGGCTTCCCGTCGAAGACGAAGGCATGTGCACCTACGCGGACGACTCCGCGGAGGAAGTCGGTATTCAAGCCGAGGGCAACGTCCTCACGTACGCCCCGGCATCGGGCGTCGATCAGGAGACGCTGAGCGGGGTCTTGGCGGTGCAAGGCCGGTGCAGCGGCAGCTACGACGTCGTGCTGCAGCCGGGGGGCGGCTGCTTCTTCGACTAGCTAGCAGGGCGACTCTTCGTAGAGAAAGCCAAGCACGTCCTCTCGAGTGAGGATGCCCACCACCCGCGAGCCATCGACGACGGGCAGGCGACCGACGTTGTGAGCCTTCATCGTCTTCAGCGCCTCGTCCAAGGGCGCGTCGGGCGCTACGGTTCGAGCTACGTGCGCCATGCAGCTCTTGACCGCGAGGTGAGCGCGTCCCTCACGCTGCGCCCTTTCGACGTCGCGACGGGAGATCACGCCGAGAAGCTGGCCGTCCTCGACCACCGGCGCACCGTTGTGGCCCCACTCGCGGAGCGACTCGGCGAGCTCTTGCAGCAGCATGTCGGGAAGGACGGTGCGCACGGGGCTCGACATCAGGTCGCGCACGTGCGTCGGCCGCCTATGGTGCTGCTCTACCGCCTCGTGGAGCTGTCGCACGACAGCGGCGAGCGGCGCGTCACGAACGACGGCGGCGCCCGCGCCCGCGTGACCACCCCCGCCGAAGACGTCGAGGATTGCGCCGACGGGAATGGTGTCGGTCTGCGCGCGGCCGACGATGTGGGTCTTCCCCTTCGGCAGGTGATACACACAAAAAAGCGCGTCGTGCGGAAGGATTCGGAACGCCTCGGTCGACACGCGCGCGAGCCCGGCCGGTGACGACGTGAGCTCGAGGGCCGAGACGCCCACCGAGCGGCCAAAGCGCGGCGCCTCCTCGACCCCCTCGAGCAGCCGCACGAGCAGCTCCCGCTCCTCGGCATCGAATGGAGGCTTGAGAAAACGCTGCACGAGCGCGGGCTGCGCGCCTTGACCGAGCAGCCAGGCGAGAGCCGTCGCGTCGCGAGAGGACGACCGCGCGTATGCGAGCGAGCCCGTGTCCTCGTGAACCCCGAGAGAGAGGAGGGTCGCCTCCTCGCGGTCGATCGAAAGCCCGCGCGCTCTCATCTCCTCGATGACGAGCGTGGTGGCGCAGCCGACTGGCTGCACGTGCTCTTCGTCCGCGCGCACGTCGTCGGGTGCGCTCGGATGGTGATCCCAAACGACGAGTCGCACGCTGCGCGGGCGAGTGGCCGCCCGCTCGAGCACCTCCTCGACGTGCTGGAGACGGCTCCGGCGACGAACGTCGGTCACCACGAGCAGGTCGACGTCGGACAGGTCGAGATCGCGACAGCGGTGTGTCCGAAAGCGGTCGCCGTGAATCGTGAGGTACTGGTGAACGTTGGGAGCCGCTCCTCCGCTCAGCCCGATGAGCGCACCGGGATGGAGCTTTTGCAGCGCGACGCTCGATGCGAGTCCATCGAAATCGACCGTCGCGTGCGAGGTGATCAGCTTCACGTACCGGCTTCCAGAGACTCCCCAAGCACGCGCAGCAGGTCGACGTAACTCACGATGCCGAGCAGATCGCCGGTGTCCAGGTCGGCGACCGGGATCGCGCCAACCCGGTGCATGAGCATGAGCTCGACCACCTCGCGCACGTTGGTCTCCGGATCGACCTTGACGGGATTCGTGTTCATGAAGTTGCCGACGTTCGCGTTTCGCGCGCCCTCGACCGCATCGATGGCGTCTTCCTCGCTGGCACCGCTGAAGCTGCGCAGGTCTCGGTCGCTGATGATGCCGACGAGCTCGCTGCCGCGCACCACCGGAAGATGCCTCACGTCGAGCTCGTACAGCAGCCCAAGCGCTTCGGCGACCGACATGAGCTCGGTCGCGGTGACGGGGTTTTCGGTCATGATGTCTTTCGTGAGCACTGTCTTCTCCTCTCCCAGGCGTGGCTGGAAGCTAGAACATGGGAAACGGTAGGGTCGGTTCGACCGCATCGAAATCCTGGATGATTCGGAGCGCCGTGACCACCGCGATCAGGGTCAGCGTGTTGGCGCCGACGAGGCTCCATCCAAGAAGGCGAAGACGGCGCGCAGTCGGCTGAAGAACCGCAATCGCAAGCACGGTCGCCGCCATCGGAAGGGCAGCAGCGAAAATGAGCGCCCATGTTCGCTCTCCCGTGAGCGCGGTCCCGGCGAAGCCGATGACGACGACGCAGACCGCGATCAGCGTCGCGCGTTTCAAGAGGACGAGACGCATCTCTTCTTCGGTCTTCGCTTTGGCGCGCGCGATGGTCAACCGCACGACGGAGGTCGCGAGCAGCGCCGTCGCCAGCCAGATCAGGGCGACGGAGAGCGCGACGGTCGGGCTCCAGCCGGCGGTGAGCCCCAACGGAATCGCGGTCGAAGAAAGTGCGGCGGCTGCCAAGGTCTCACCCGCCATGCTTCGCTCGCGCCCCCTGACCGCGAGCAGCACGACGGCCAAACCAAGCCCAAACGGGATCGCGACGGCGTACTGGGCCGGCCGCGGCGCGTTCACGAGCCCAGCCACACCTGCAGCCATGGCCGTCAGCGCGAAGGCGAGGAGCATTCGTTTTGCACGACTGCCCTCCTCGCGCTTCACACGATTTCCACGCTGCCCGACGAGCACGAGGATCGGCTCGTTCGCGAGGAACGCGCCTACCGCGCCAGCGGCGAGGAGCCACGTGGAAGTCGTGGGCGAGCCCCCGAGAAAAACCGTGACCATCGGGAAAAGCAACTCCGCGTAAGCGCCGTGCTCCCGAGGGACCATCTTGCGGTGAGACGAGGTCATCGCTGGAGACGGGATAGCACCGGCCCCCGCGCAATCCATCGCATTTTCTGCACGTCTCCTCAGCCGTCGCGCAATGCGTGCGTCTTCGGGTATAAGTGGGCTCGCAAAGCCGTGGCACTGCTGTTGCACGGTGACGGACGCGATGGACGACCCTAAGGCGACGATATGTGGATGGCGGTGATCGCTGGCGCCGCGGCCGGCCTGGCGTCGGTGCCGCACTGCACCGCGATGTGCGGTCCACTCGCGGCGTACTCGTGCAGCGGCCGGCCCGGCCCCGGAGGTCAAGTGCGATATCAGCTCGGCCGCTTTGTCAGCTACTCGGGGCTCGGCGCGCTGGCCGGCACCGTCGGTGGCGCCGCCACACTCAGCCTCCCCACCGAGTGGGGCAGTGCGCTTCTGAGCTGGTCGCTCGCGCTCGGCTTGGGCCTGGTGGCGCTTCGCCTCTGGAAGCGCCCCTCCGAGGCGCTGGTGACGCTGCGCGCCAGTCGAGGAGAAGAGCGCGCGCCGTCCTTGCTTTCTCGAGCGCTCGCCGGGCTCGGGCGGCACCCATTTTTCGTCGGGCTCGGCACGGCGCTGCTGCCCTGTGGCGCGCTCGCGGCCGCCGTGCTGATCGCGGCGTCCACCGGTTCGTCTCTGCTCGGCTCGTTGAGCATGCTCGCGTTCGCGATGGTCAGCGGCGTCGGCCTGGTCGGAGCCACGTGGCTCTTCGAACGGTTCGCCCGGCGTCCGAGGCCCACGACCTCCCGCATTCTCGCTGTCGTGCTTGCTCTCGGCTCGATTCTCTTCGTGATCCGGCCGGTCAACGCGCTTCGGACCGGTGAGCCCGCGTGCCACGACGCGTCGGCGCACGCCGAGACCAGCCCTCACCCCTCTCACGAGCACGCTCCGTGACCGCTTCCTCCGAGCAG
>CAJIBU010000154.1_pt1 | contig 40679 bp, 32 predicted proteins | sample 9199451 | NCBI WGS metagenome assembly CAJIBU01 (sample SAMEA7708315, study PRJEB35096) | sediment metagenome | biome: marine neritic benthic zone biome [ENVO:01000025]; feature: sediment [ENVO:00002007]; material: shallow marine sediment [ENVO:03000034] sea grass bed [ENVO_01000059] ... | reverse complement strand
TCACGTCGACGATGTTCGATCTGCAAGCCGACCCGCGCGAGAAGAACCAGCTCGACGCGTCGGAGTTCCCAATCGGCCGCCGCCACGCGCGCATGCTGCTCGGCCAGTTCCTCGGCGCCACCGATCGGGCGAGCTGGTTGAGCGCCGAGCAGAAGAGCGGTACACAGCTCGAGCGGGAAGACGCCGAGATGGACGACACGATAAAGGATCAGCTGCGCGCTCTCGGCTACGCCCACTGATCGCCATGCTCCTGATCGAACAAGCCCGAGAGCGGTACCTCAGAAGCCCGCGGCTGGAGCCGTCCGCCGATGGGGGCGCGCTGCTGCACGTGCTGGCGTGGTCGGGGTCCGAGGAGTTCATCCTTCGGTTCGAGCTCGACGAGCACGGGGCGGTTCGCGGGGAGCCCGTGGCTACCGACCACGGTCCTGCGATCATGGGCTGGGCGCCTGGCCCGCCGCGGCCGACGTCCGATCCCGCGGCCGAGCTCGAGGCGGCGCATCTCGGCTGGCGCGTCGAGGTGCGGCACGAGGGCCCGCGCTCGACCGTCGTCGCCATCCCACCGGCGGGCGGGGAGGCGGTGGTGTGGTCCGCGCTCGGCATCGCCGCGGCGCCGGCCATTGCGGTTGCGCCCGGCGGCGCGTGGGTCGCGTTTCATCACGACGTGCGCGAAGACACGGGCCTCCCAGACCTCGCGAAGTGGATCGCGCTTCGGTTCGTCGACATGGAAGGGCGAGTTTTCGAGCCGGCCGCACCGATGACCGGCCGCGACCGCGACCTCGCGGGTGAGGAGCAGGGCTTCGAGTTCCCGGCGATGGTCGTCGGCGAGGGCGGTGGCGTCGAGGTCTTCGGGCGCGGCTCGCATCAGATCTACCGCCAAAGGCTCACGGCGGCAGGCTTCGAGCCGCGCGAGCCGCTCGACGACGGCCAGTGGGGCTGCCGCGGCCGTCGAGTCAGCGCGGTCCGTCTCGCGGGAGGCAAGACGCTCGCCGCCTGGCGCGGTCGCAAAGGCATCGAGGTTCGCCTCTTCGATTCGGCGGGTGGACAGGCGCCGGACCTCGCCGAAGCTAAGGTCGAGGCGGGCGCGAAGAGCGTTCCAAATCCATCGGCGCCGGCGTGGTCGGGCCCGCAGGTGCTCTTTGGCGACATCCAGCAGCACAGCGCGCATTCGGACGGCGTCGGGAGCGCGGACGAGACCTATCTTCGCGCCCGCTACCGCTACGGCGACGATTTCGCGGCGCTGACCGACCACGAGTCGTTTCTCGGAAAGCGGATCGGGCCCGGCGAATGGGCGTACCTGCAGGCCGTGACCGAACGTTACGACGACCCGGGCGAGTTTGCGACCATCGTCGCGTACGAGTGGACCGGCAAGGCGTACCCCGGACCCGGCCACAAGTGCATCTATCTTCCTGGCCCCGGCGTTCCGATCGTCTCCCGAGACGACGTGCCGGTGGGCAAAGACGTGGTCCAAGAGATCTACGCACAGGGTGCGTTTACGGGCCCGCACCACATCGGTTGGACCGGCGCCGACGTCGACGGACACGACCCCGCGGGCCAGCCGGTTTGGGAGATCTGCTCCTGCCACGGATGCTACGAGCAGCCCGACAACCCGCTCGGCCATCGCGGCGACCTCGAAGACCAGTTCGCGAAGCCGCAGCTCGACCGCGGGCTGCGGTTTGGCTTCATCGCGAACTCGGACAGCCACGGCCTGCTCTGGCACCACGGCGAGTGCAGAAAGCGCGACCCGTTTCGCACCGGGCTCACGGCCGTGCTCGCAGCGGAACGCACGCGCGAGTCGATCCTCGAGGCGATTCGCGCCCGCCGCTGCTATGCGACCAGCGGCGCCAAGATTCTTCTGCATGTCGAGGTTGCAGGCTTTCCCATGGGAAGCGAGCTCGACCTCGAGGGCCCGGCGGAGGTTCACTGCCGCGTCCTCGGCACCACCGACGTCGAGCGGATCGAGCTCGTCACCCCCGACGGGGTCGCGGCGTCGGAGAGCCCCGGCGCGCCGTCGGCTTCGTTCGCCGGCGAGGTGGACGCGCCTTACGTCTATTGCCGCGTCACGCAGGCCGACGGTGAGATGGCCTGGTCGAGCCCGATCTTCTTCAACCGGAGCTGACGGCTCGGCTCATTTCGAGAGCCGTGCCCGCGCGCGTTCCGCGGCCTCGGCGCGCGGGATTTCGTCCTGCGTCTTTTGCTCGAGGTCCTTGAGCTGAACGACGCCGCGCTCGAGCTCCGACTCGCCGAGGATCATCGCGATGCGCGCGTCGAGCTTGTCGGCGCGGCGAAGCTGGCTCTTCAGCGAGCCGCCGCGAAGGTCGCTCTCGACGGTGAGCCCCGCGTGCCGAAGCTCGCGCCCGAGGAGCGTGGCCTCCGCACGCACGCCTGGTTGCGCGGCCACGATGAACACATCGACGTGGCCCTCGGGCGCCTCGTCCGGCATGGCCAGAAGCAGGCGCTCGAGCCCCATCGCAAAGCCGATCGCCGGGGTGTCGGGCCCGCCGAAGCTCTTGACCATGTCGTCGTAGCGGCCGCCCCCGAGAAGCGCGTTTTGCGCGCCGAGCCCTGCGCCTTTGCCGAGCACCTCGAAGAGCGTCCGGGTGTAGTAGTCGAGCCCTCGAACGAGCGACTTGTCGACGCGATAGGGCGTGCCGAGCAGCGTCAGCGTCTCCTGCAGGCCCTCGAAGTGCGTGCGGTCGTCGTCGGTGAGGTAGCCGATCACCGACGGCGCGCCCGATGCGATTTCCGCGCAGCGAGGCACCTTGCAATCGAGCACTCGAAGCGGGTTGGTGTCCATCCGCCGCTGGCAGTCGCTGCAGAGCTCCGCGCGAAACGGCTCGAGGTAGGCGAGGAGGGCGACCCGGTAGCGCTCGCGCGTCTCGGCGCCCCCGATCGAGCTCACGAGGACCTCGACCTCGTCGATGCCGAGGCTCGAAATCGAGCGGACCACCATGTCGATCACTTCGGCATCGACGAACGGCCCCGGGTCCCCGAACACCTCCACGCCGCCCTGGTAGAACTGCCGGTAGCGGCCTTTGGCGGGGCGCTCCCGGCGGTACATCGGCCCGAGATAGTACCACTTGGTCACGGGCTCTTTGCCCTGAACGCTGTGCTGGACGTACGCGCGCACCGCCGACGCCGTGCCCTCCGGCCGCAGCGTGAGAGATTTGTCGCCGCGGTCCGTGAAGGTGTACATCTCTTTTTCGACGATGTCGGTGGTCTCGCCGATCGAGCGGACGAACAGCGCGGTGGGCTCGACGATCGGCAGACGCACCTCTCGAAACCCGTAGCTCTCGACCTGCGAGCGAAAGGCGGTTTCGAGCCTATGCCACTTCGAGATCTCGTCGGGCAGGATGTCCTTCATGCCCTTGACCGCACGCAGCGTCATGGCGTCCGGTTACTCGATGCGCCCTCGGGCGGCAAGCGCCTGTCAGCCGCCGAACGTGACGAAGACGTAGTTGAACCCGTCTTTGCCCTTTTTCTGCTCGATGACGGGCGTCGCGTCTTCGCGGAGCTCCAGCGTCATCACGACGTCTTTTTGACCTTTGCGCTCGACGGTCGCGCGCAGCACCGGCGTTTTGAAGAACTGCGTCTCGAGCGGCAGAAACGTGTTCTTGAGGTGAACCTGCGTGTTGCGGAGCACGAGCTCGAACTTGCCCTCGGACTTGCGGCTCGCCACGTCGACCTTCTTCGAGGTCTGCACGAAGAAGCACGACTTCCCGTCCTTGAGCATCATGAACCCGGGCCACGTCAGCATCTGCGCGTCCTCCGGGATCTCCTCGGCCTTCGGCGGGAGGTTCTGCGCCTCCTCGGCGCCCGGCGTCACGCCTTCGTAGTCGGCATCCTCAGCGCTTGCGACCGCTCCGAAGAGCCCGACCGCGATCGAAAGCACGGCGATCAGTGATGGTTTTCCCACGCCCTCAGGGTACGCGACCGAGCCGAGGAGCCCAAATTTCGCTCGGGCTTCCCGTTTTTGGGCCTCAGTGCGCCTTGCCGCCCTTCAAGAGGTGCGAGACGCCCTCGCCGAGGCCTTCGAGCGTGAGCGGGAACATGTCGAACACCTGACGCACGTACTCGATGGTGTTGCCGTTCCAGTAGCGCTGCGGCTCGGGGTTGAGCCAGATGCTGCGATGGTAGTGTTGGCTCAGCATCATCAGCCACTGGAGGCCCTCGACGCCGCGGTCGTCGCCGAGGTCGAGCGAGCCGCCCGCCGCGAGGAGCTCGTAGGGCGCCATCAGGGCGTCGCCGACCACGATGAGCTTGTAGTGCGGCCCCGTCTCGTGGAGGAGGTCGCGGACTTTGATCGGCGTGTCGAATCGCTCGGTTTCGTAGACGTGACCGTACACGCAGTTGTGGAAGTAATAGGTGCGAAGCTCCTTGAAGTGCGTGGACTTCTTCGCCGCCGAAAAGAGCCGCGAACAGAGGTGCGCGAACGGGTCCATCGAGCCGCCGACGTCCATCATCAGGATGATGCGCGTGTTGTGGCGGCGGGGAGGGCGCGTGACCACCTCGAGCTCGCCGGCGTTCTGCGCGGTGGCGTCGATGGTGCCTTCGAGGTCGAGCTCTTCCTCGCCGCCTTCGCGTGCGAACGCCCGCAGCTTCCGGAGGGCGACTTGCATCTGCCGGACGTCGAGTGTGAGGTCTTGGCGATACGGGCGATAGAGGCGCGCGTCGGCGACTTTGACCGCGCTTCGGCCGCCCCCTTTGCCGCCGATGCGAAAGCCCTTCGGCGACCGGCCGCTGTGGCCAAAAGGCGAGGTGCCGCCCGTGCCGATCCACTTGTTGCCGCCGTGGTGCTCCTCGTCCTGCTCGGCGAGCCGCTCTTCGAAGAGCTTTCGAAGCTCGTCGAGGTCGAGGCTTTCGACGAACTGCCGCTGCTCGTCGGTGAGCTCGGCCATGTTTTCCTTGGCCTCTTGGAGCCAGTCCCACAGCTCGTCCTTGAGCTTCTTCGACTCGACCTCGATGCCTTTGAAAAACGACAGGAACGCCTCGTCGAACGAGTCGAGGTGCGCCTCGTTGTGAATCATCACCGAACGGGCGACGTTGTAGAACCCGTCGAGCGAGCTTTCGTGAAGCCCCGCCTGAAGCGCCTGTGCGAGCGCAATGACCTCTTGCGTCCCGACGGGGACGCCCCGGCCTCGCAGCTCGTACATGAACGGAACGATGATTTCAGCTTCTCCACTGCCTGCCGCCAGAGAGCTGGTCGGCGAAGGCGACGAGGTCCTGTTCCTTCTTGAGCAGGGCGCCCAGGAAGGGGAGGTTTTCTTCGAGCTTCACGCTGTCGATGCCGGCGCGCTGAAGGACCGCGATCCAGTCGACGAGCTCGCTGGTGCTCGGGCGCTTGCGCAGTCGGCGCATGTTTCGGATTTCGTAAAACGTCTTGAGCGCCTGGTCGACGAGGTTTTCGTGCACCTTCGGGTGATGCACCTGGACGATGTCGTTCATCAGCTCGGGTGTCGGGAAGTCGATGAAATGGAACACGCAGCGTCGTAGAAACGCGTCCGGAAGCTCTTTTTCGGCGTTGCTGGTGATGATGACGACCGGGCGATTGGTGGCGACGATGTCCCGCTGGGTCTCGTCCACGTGGAACTGCATGCGGTCGAGCTCGTTCAGGAGGTCGTTTGGAAACTCGACGTCGGCCTTGTCGATCTCGTCGATCAGGAGCACGACGCGCTCGTCGGCGTCGAAGGCCTCGCCCATCGGGCCGAGCTTGATGTACTGGCTGATGTCGTTGACATCCTTGTCCCCGAATCGGGAGTCGTAGAGGCGCTGCACGGTGTCGTACACGTAGAGGCCATCCTGCGCGCGCGTCGTGCTTCGGATGTTCCAGCGGAGAAGCGGCATCCCGAGCGCCTCGGAGACCGCCTCGGCGAGGAGCGTCTTGCCGGTGCCGGGCTCGCCCCGAACGAGCAGCGGCCGCTCGAGCACCACTGCGCAGTTGACCGCCGATTCGAGCGCCTCGCTCGTCAGATACGTGGGGGTTCCCGAAAACCGTTGAAAATCATCAGCCATGGCGCCCGAGGTTAACATGGTCCCGGATTTTGGCACCCGCGAGCGGTGGGCAGGCACCCACTGCAGACCCGCAGGGGGTGTTGCGGCGTGGTTGACAGCCCATGGGGCAGCGCGAATAGTAGCGCGTTCTCGTGACCTTGGAGGGTCGCTTGGCCGCCGCTGATCGAGCCGAAATTCAATGTCTGCGTTCGTCCTACAAATCCAGGACCTCGACGAGGTCGGGAGAGATACGAGCTTTCCCATCCGGCCCGACTGGCTCGAAACCGCCCTCGCGGAAACCGAGCTGAAGCCCGCCGGCCGGGAGGGGCGCCTCGACGTGCATGCGCAGCGGAACGCGCTCGACGTGCTGATTCAGGGGACGCTCCAGGCGCAGCTCGCCGCGGTTTGCGCGCGCTGCCTCGGCGACGTGCCGATCGACGTCGACCTGCCGGTGACCGCGCTTTACAGCCCCGAGCACATGCGCCCGACGGGCCAAGACGAGGTCGAGGTCGACCCCGACGAGGTGAGCCGGGACTTCTACAGCGGGAGCGAGGTGGTCCTCGACCCGATGGTGCGAGAGCTGCTTCTTCTCGAAGCCCCCATGAAACCACTTTGCTCCGAGAGCTGCGAGGGAATCCCGGTGCCGGAGCACATTCGACCGCCGGAGGAAGTGTTCGGCGACGACGTGCCGGATGCGCGCTTTGCGCCCCTTCTGAAGCTCAAAGAGGCGATGACCAAGACGAAGAACGAGGAGTGACCCCGTGGCAGTACCTAAACGCAGAACCAGCCCGATGAAGCGCGATCAGCGCCGGGCCCAGCACGACAAGGTGTCGGCACCCAACGTCACGCCCTGTCCGAACTGCGGCGACGTGATGCTTCCCCATCGCGCCTGCCCCGCGTGCGGCTTCTACAAAGGCCGCCAGGTGATGAAGGGCAACGCCGAAGAGATCGAGTAGGTCGGTGTTCGCTCTCGCGGGCAAGGTTGCGATCGTCACCGGGGGGTCGAGAGGCATCGGGCGCGCCACCAGCGTCGCCCTCGCCGAGGCGGGTGCGCACGTCGTCGTGAACTTTCGAGCGAACGAGGAGGCGGCCGCGCAAACCCTGCGTCTCATCGAGGAAGCCGGAGGGCGCGCCGAAGCGCTCGCGTTCGACGTGGCCGATGCCAAGGCCGTCGACGCGGCCGTCCAGCAGGTCGCCAAGGCCCACGGCCGCATCGACATTTTGGTGAACAACGCGGGAATCTCGATCGACCAGCTGTTGTTGAGGGTGACTGAGAAGGACATGGAAGCGACCTGGGCGACCAACGTCAACGGAGCCCTCTTTTGCGCGAAAGCCTGCATTCGGCCGATGATGAAGCAGCGCTCGGGCCGCATCATCAACCTGTCGAGCGTGGTGGCGGAATCAGGCAACGCGGGGCAGGTGGTCTACGCCTCGTCGAAGGCGGCCCTCCTCGGGCTGACACGCACCCTGGCGCGCGAGTACGCCTCGCGGGGGATCACGGTCAACGCGGTGGCGCCAGGCTTCATCGAGACGGAAATGACCGAGGATCTGCCGGACGCGGCCAAGCAGGGGATCGTCGATCAGACCCCGCTAGGGCGCATTGGGCGGCCAGAAGAGGTGGCGGCCGCAGTTGTGTTTTTGGCAAGCGAAGAAGCGAGCTATATCACCGGGCAAGTGCTCCGGGTCAACGGAGGCATGCACGTCTAACGCGTGCGTGACGGAGGAAGCAGATGGACATCGCCGAGAAGGTCAAAGAAATCGTGTCGGACAAGCTCGACGTCGACGGCGCGGACATTCAAGAAGAGCAAGACTTCATCGAGGATCTCAAGGCCGACTCGCTCGCGATCGTCGAGGTGGTGCTCGCGCTCGAGGAGCAGTTCGAGATCGAGATTCCGGACGAGGACACCGAGAAAATCAAAACCGTCCGCGACGCGATCGACTACATCAAGGCGCACAAGGGCTGAGCGCCCAAAGCCTCTCGAGGGATCGATGCGGCGAGTCGTGATCACGGGCGCGGGTGCGGTGAGCCCCTGCGGCGCAGATGTCGCCTCCACTTGGAAAAACATATCCGAGGGGAAGAGCGGCATCGCGCGCATCGAAGGCTTCGACCCGTCCGACTACGCCTCGCAGATCGCGGGCGAGTGCACCGACTTCGACCCGCTGAAGTACATGCCCAAGCGCCGGCTTCGCGAGGCGGCGCGGTTCATTCAGCTCGCCATCGGCGCGACTTCGCAGGCGATCGAGCACGCGGGGTTCGCGCCGAGCGAAGAGCAGAAAGAGCGCGTCGGCACGTTCATCGGCGTGGGCTTTTGCGGCATCGAGGTTTTCGAAGACACCTGCAGAACCCTGTTTGACAAGGGCCCGCGGCGTGTCTCGCCGTATTTCATTCCCTCGGTGATTTCGAATCTCGCGCCCGGCCAGGTGACGCTCGAGTGGGGCTTCAAAGGCCCGAGCTACACGCACACCAGCGCCTGCGCGTCGGGGGCGCACGCGATTGGCGACGCGTATCGCTGGATTCAGCTCGGGCACATCGACGCTGCGGTAGCGGGCGGCGCCGAGGCGGCCGTGACGCCGATCGGGGTGGCGGGCTTCACCTCGATGCGGGCGCTTTCGAGGCGCAACGACGAGCCCGAGGCCGCGAGCCGGCCGTTCGACGAAGGGCGCGACGGCTTCGTGATCGCCGAGGGGGCGGGCGTGTTGGTCCTCGAGGAGCGGGAGGCGGCGCTCGCGCGGGGCGCCGACATCCTCGCCGAGATCGTCGGCTACGGCGCGACGTCCGATGCGCACCACATGGTGCAGCCTGCGCCCGAGGCCGAGGGGGCCCAGCGCGCGATGAAGATCGCGCTTCAGGACGCCAACATGAACGCGGACGATCTCGACTACGTGAACGCGCACGGCACGTCGACGCCCATGGGCGACGTCGGCGAGCTTCAGGCGATCCAGAAGATCTTCGGCGCGCATGCAACCAACGGGCTTGCCGTCTCGAGCACCAAGAGCATGACCGGCCACCTTCTCGGCGCGGCCGGCGGCCTCGAGCCGGTGCTCTGCGTGCTGGCGATGCGCGACGGCGTGCTCCCGCCTACCATCAACCTTCACGACCCGGACCCGGCCGCGCAAGGCATGAACCTCGTGCCGAACGAGGCGCAAAAGCGACCGATTCGCGCCCTGATGAACAACTCCTTCGGGTTCGGCGGAACCAACTGCACCCTCGTGCTAAAGGCTCCCTGAACGATGGCCAAGGTTCTCATCGTCGGGTCCGACCACGCCGGCTACGCGCTGAAGAAAGAGCTCTGCAGAGCCGCGGCCGAGCTCGGCTATGACATTCGAGACCTCGGCACCCACACCACCGATTCCACCGACTACCCGGACTACGGGCACCAGGTGGCGAGCGCCGTCGCGGCCGGGGAGGGCGTCGGGCTTCTCGTGTGCGGCACGGGCGTTGGCATGTCGATGACCGCCAACCGGCACCCCGGTGTGCGGGCCGCGCTCTGCACCGACAGCTACACCGCCTTCATGGCGCGCGCCCACAACGACGCCAACGTGCTCTGCGTGGGGGCCCGCGTCGTCGGCCCGGGGCTTGCCGAAGAGATTCTGAAAACGTTCCTGACTGGCAGCTTCGAGGGCGGCCGCCATCAGCGCCGCGTCGGCAAGATCGACCGTGAAGGTTGAGCAGGACGAGCGCTTCCGCGAGCAGCGCGAGCGCTATCGGCTGCGCTGGAACTGCGAAGACTGCGCGCTCTTCGACCCGGGCAAGGGCTGCGCGCACGGCTATCCGACGCACCGGCACCGCAAGTCGCGCTACGACGACCCAAACGCCGCGCTTCTCTTCTGCAAAGACTTCGAGCTGACGTAGGCGCGCCCTAGGCTGCCCTGGCGGGCTTCTTGCCACGCGATTCGAGGCGCATCGTCAGGTCTTTGGCGGCGCGCAGTGTGATTGCCGTTTGCAGCTCGAGGGTTTGGTCGGGGAGCAGCTCGAAGCGGAATTCGCGGATCAATGTCGCAAGCACCAGCACCGCTTCCATCATCGCGAAGTGGTTGCCGATGCAGATGCGCGGTCCGCCGCCGAACGGAAAATACGCGTAGCGGTGGATCGCCTTGGCGCGCTCGGGGAGCCAGCGGTCGGGGTCGAAGCGGAGCGGGTCTTCGAAGTTGTTCGCGCTTCGGTGCGTGACCCACTGCACGTAGAGAAACGTGTCGCCCTTTTCAAACGTGTATCCGCCGAGCTCGAAGTCCTCGAGGAGCTGGCGGCCGATGGTGTAGACCGGCGGGAGAAGCCGCATCGACTCTTTGATCGCGCGCTCGGTGAGCTCGAGGCGAGGGAAGTCGTCCGAGGTGGCGGTGCGATCCCCCAGCACCGACGTGGCCTCGTCGTGAACGCGCGCCTCGATGTCCGGGTGCTCCGACAGAAAGTAGAGCGTGTTCGCCAGCGCGATGGACGTCGTCTCGTGGCCGGCGAGGAACAGCGTCACGCACTCGTCTCGGAGCTGCTGGTCGCTCATGCCTCCACCGTCGTCGTCTTGGGCCTGGAGGAGCGCGCTCAGCAGGTCACCCCGGTCCTCGCCGCTCCGCCTTCGCTCTTCGATGATGTCGCCGAGGATGTGGTCGACGTCGCGGATCGCCTTTCGAAACCGGAACATGCGTGGGGAGGGCCACCACGCGGGCGGCTGAATCGGGCTTTCGAGAACGGCGGCGTAGAAGTCGCTGATCGCCTCGAGCGCGTCGCCCACCTCGCGTGCCGCGCCCCGCACGTCCGCGTCGAACAAGGTGCGGCCCACGATGTCGAGCGTGAGCTCCGCCATCGCCCGATGGATGGGGATCTCTTGGCCGTCGCTCCACTCGTCGAGCGAGCGGCGCGCCGCCGCAACCATCGAATCGGCGTAGGTGCGGATGCGCTTCGGGATGAAGGCGTGGGAGACGAGCTTGCGCTGCTTGCGCCAAAGCTCGCCTTCGCTGGTGACGAGCCCTTGGCCAAGCACGCGCTCGAGCTCGTGGGTGAAGCGATCCTTTCGCATCGCGGTGTGCCCCTGCGCGAGGCTCTTTTGAATGAGGTCCGGGTCGAGCACGAGCACGTAGCGCTCGAACAGGATCGGCAGGTCGACGAGGGGGCCGTACTCGGCTGCGGCGGTCATGTACGCGAGCTGGTCGCTCATCATGCCGCGCAGGTTGGCGAGGCCGAGCGTGTTCGGGGGCCCGGGCGGCCGTTTGCGCTCAGCCATGGAAGAACCGCTTCATGACGTCGATCATCTTCGGCACGTCGGCTGCCGCCGCCATCTCGCGGCAGGAGTGCATCGACAGCATCGGGTTGCCGGCGTCGACGGTGCGAATCCCGAGCTCGGCCGCCGTGATGGGCCCGATCGTGCTGCCGCAGCCGAGGTCCGAGCGAACCACGAAGCGCTGTGTCTCCACATCGGCTTCGCGCGCCCAGCCCTCGAAGCGCGCCCAGCTCTCGCCGTCGGTGGCGTAGGACTGGTTGACGTTGATCTTGATCACCGGGCCGGCGCCGAGCGAAGGCCGATGCTGCGGCTCGTGCCGGTCGGCGTAGTTGGGGTGTACCGCGTGCGCCATGTCTGCCGAGATCAAGAACGACTTGGCGACGGCGCGGTGGTAGTCCTCGGCGCTCGGTCCCGAAAGACGCTGGAGGCAGCTCCTCAGGAAATCGGACGCCGCGCCCTGCGCGCTTCGGCTTCCAACCTCCTCGTGGTCGTAGAGCACGATCCCGCGGGTACGGTCGGTTTCCGCGTCGATGGCGGTCAAGGCCGTGAGCGCGGCGTGGCAGCTCGCGAGGTTGTCGATGCGCCCCGCGTGAATGAACTCCCGGCTCGGCCCGCTCCGCGCTGCGGGCTGAAGGTCGTAGGTCATCAAGTCCCACGCGACGATGTCCTTGGCTTTCACGTCGCCAAGCTCGTCGGCGACCAGCTTCCGCAGGTCCACCTCTTCGAGACCGTCGAGCGCGAGCACCGGCGCGAGGTGCTTCTGCGCGTCGAGCTTCAACCCGTCTTTGTTGACCGTTCGGTTCAGGTGAATCGCGAGCGACGGCACCCGGGCGAGCGCGCGCCTGAAATCGACGAGGCGCGCCGAGCCGTCTTCGAGCACGGCGCGGCCTGCGATCGACAGGTCGCGGTCGAGCCAGGTGTGAAGCAGCACCCCACCGTAGGGCTCGACGCCGAGCTGGCTGTAGCCCGAGGCGTCGACCTCGGGGTTTGGCTTCACGCGAAGGTTGGGTGAATCGGTGTGTGCGCCGACCAGATGAAACCCCGCCTCGGATGGCTGCACAGCCCCCAGCCGAAACGCGGCCACCGACCCTCCGCCGCGCTCGACGTAGACTTTGTCGCCCGGGGCCACGTCCCACCGGTCGGCTTCGGCGAGCTCGCGGTAGCCCTGCGCTTGCAGGCGCTTGGCCGTCTCTTTCACCGCGTGAAACGGCGTGGGCGAGATGTCGATGTAGGCGAGCAGATCGTCAACAGGCACGTCGGCACCTCACTTGGCCAGCGACCTCACGCCGGCGCGATGGACTTTACCCGGCAGCTCCCGCCCGACAATCGCTTCGGCCACCTGGCCTGCTTGCCAGAGCTTTTCGAGATCGATCCCGGTTTCGATGCCCATGCCGTGCAGGGTGTACACCAGGTCCTCCGTGGCGAGGTTGCCCGCCGCACCTGGGGCGTAGGGGCAGCCGCCGAGGCCCGCCACCGACGCGTCGAAGGTGGTGACGCCCGCCTGTAGCCCGACGACCACGTTGGCGAGCGCGGTGCCGCGGGTGTCGTGAAGGTGGAGGGCAATTTGCTCGAGCGGGATCTCCGAGCCGAACAGGTCGAGGATGCGCTGGGTCTGCACGGGCGTGCCCACGCCGATCGTGTCGCCGAGCGACACCTGATAGCAGCCGGCGTCGAGAAGATGCTTGGCCAGCCGAAGACCCTCCCTGGGGTCGACGTCGCCCTCGTACGGACAGCCCCACATCGTCGAGACGTAGCCGCGCACCCGCAGCCCACGCTCCGCCGCGGGGGCGATCACGGGCTCGAACGCCTTCAGCGTCTGCGCGATGGTCTTGTTGACGTTTTTGAGGTTGTGCGTTTCGCTCGCGCTCACGAAGACCGCGATCTCGTCGATCTCGGCGTCGAGCGCGCGCTTCAGGCCCCGCGCGTTGGGGCAGAGGCCCGCGTACGTGACGCCGGGGCGGCGCTCGATCATGCGACAGACCTCGTCGGCGTCCGCCATCTGCGGCACCCACCGCGACGACACGAAGCTGCCGACCTCGATGCGCTGGATGCCTGCGTCGACCAGCGCCTCGATCAGCCGCACCTTGGCGTGCGTCGCCACCTGCGCGCTCTCGTTTTGAAGGCCGTCCCGCGGAGAGACTTCGTAGACCGAGACACGGGCCGGGAAATTGGGCGCCAACGCCATGAAATACATCTACTGCGAGTCATGGCTCCTGAAAAGGTGGTGACCGCCGTCCAAATTTTCGGTTGAATCCTAGCCCGCGTCCGGGATCTGAGAGATACTCCGGCCGCGATGGGGCCCTTGACTGCTTTGATGCTTGCGACGCCGCTCTTTGGCCTGTCGCTTCAGATCGACATGGCGGCGCTGGAGGCGCCGGTAGCCGCGGTCGCGCCCTCGGCGGCGCTCGCGCAGGACATCCAGATCGAGCTCGTCCAACCCGATGGCAGGAGCACGGCCGACCTCGTCCGTCAGCGCAACAAGATCAAGCGCATTCACAGGGGCTTTGGCCTCGCGACGTGGGCGCTGATGACCCTCTCCGTCGCGTCGGGCTTCGTGCAGTACTACAACCAGTACGGTTGGTACCGCAGTCAGGCCACCAATCCGTGCGTGCAGGGCACGGCCTGGCCCAACCAGCGGCAGTGCAGTGGCGTGCCGACGGGCCACCTGACGCTCGTGTCGCTGACTTCGGTGGCCTATTTCACCACGTTTGGGCTCTCTTTCGCCATGCCCGACCCGCTCGGCGTCGCCGAGGGCGACAGCCGGTTTGCGAAGCGACTTCGCGCCCACAAGGCCCTCCGCTGGGTGACGTTTGCCGGCATGATCGCTCAGATCGGCCTCGGCATCGTCGCGGCAAACGGCCAGTGGTTCGGCCTCGATCGCGCCAACGATTACAACACCCTTCGCTCGATCGCGACCGCGCACCTCGCCCTCGGCGTGGTCACCTGGGGCGCCCTGACGGCGGCCGGCGCGATCATGGTGTTCTGAAGCCCTCGAAATTCCTTCGGCTTCGAGGCTTGCCGAACGGTTCTCTGCACGGCTACCATTCAATCGAGAGTGTGGGGGCGGGCTGCCGCCAGGGGCGCCGGGGGCATCTGCGCAAGAGGGGTGCTTAGGCCGCAGAATCCTTTTGCTTTTGGGGTTTTCATGGGATCACCAAAGGGTGCGAAGAGCCTGGCAGACGACGGGGCGAGGCCGCCGATGTCGGAGCTGACCGTCGCCCGCTACCTCGGTCTGCTCCTCGAGGACCCGTACGACCCACAGCTCGTCGAAGGCCTTCGCGAGCGCCTCAAGAGCCCCGAGCCCGCCAACGACGACGGTCAGGACCCGCTCCGGCTGCTCGAGGCAGCGCGCGGAGGGCACGAGCGGCGAGGTGAGTATCTGGCCGCATCGTGGCTGATGGAGCTCGAGCTCGATCTCGTGGCCGACGACCCCGACTTCCAAAAGGTGCTGGTCAAGGAGCTTGGCCGCTTGCGCCGCGAGGAGCTGATGGACGATCGCGGTGCCCTGCAGGCCTACGAAAAGCTCGGAGGCGTCGACTCCGACGATCCCGAGGTCGCGCAGGCGGTCGACCAGATTCACCAGGTCGAGGAGAAGTGGGCGGAGATCGCACGCCGATTCATCGACGAGGCGAGGGAGGCGGCGGACCCGCGCCTCAAGACTTCGCTTCTCACGCGGGCGGCATCTCTGATGTCGCAGTACGGCGGCGAGGAGGCGGCAGCCGAGGCGGACGCGATCTTCGACGAGGCGCTTGCGTCCGACCCCTCGCACATGCGCACCGCGCGCCAGTATGCGCTGAGCCTTCGGGCGCGGGGGCGCTGGGAGGACGTCGTGTCGGTGTACGTGCGCGCTGCGAAGGCCGCGCGCACCCGCGAGGAAAAGGCGGGCGCATGGCTTCAGGCGGCCCGCGTGCTGCAGCGCTCGCTCGAAGACGCCGACGGCGCCGCCAACGCGTACAAAAAGGTTCTCGATCTGACGCCCAACGACGAGGAAGCGCTCAGCGCCCTCGCGCGCCGCTACGCCGACCTCGAAGCCTGGGACGACCTGGCGGCGATGTACGAAAGCGCGCTTCGCTCCCGGCAGAAGCTCGAGTCGGAAAAGGGCATGCTGCTCCAGCTCGCGATGGTGCACTGGCGCTTTCGGGAGGACCCGGAGTCCGCGGAGCCGTTCTTCGCGCGCCTGCGAAAGATCGACGCTGCGCACCCCGGCATGCTCGACTTCTATCGCGATCGCATCGGTGACGAAGACGCCGAGGGCCGGCTGCTCACCATCGTGGGCGACGCGCTTCGCAGCACCACCGACGCGGAGAGGCAGCTCGAGCTCGCGCGGGAGCTTGGGCGGCGCTCGGATGCGGCCGACCGACCCGAGCGCGCGCTCGAAGCTTGGAAGCTCGTCGAGCGGCTCGCACCGGGCGACGAGGAGGCGCGCGATTCGCTTCAGCGCCTCTACCAGAGCAGCGGCAAGTGGAACGCCCTCTCCGAGTCGATCCGAAGTGAGATCGATGCGCTTCCGGCCGACGAAAAGAGCGAAAAGCTCCGGCTGCTTCGCGAGCTGATCCCCGTCTATCGCGACGCGCTCCGTCTCGATTCGATGCTGATTCAGGTCTACGCCGAAATCCTCGCGCTCGCACCGGGCGACGTCGGCACGATGGAAGAGCTCGCGCGGCTCTACGAAGACGCCGGGCGCTGGAACGAGCTGATTCAAGTCCTCGAGCATCGCGCCGAGGCGGCGACCGACTCGGACGAAAAGGTCCGCTTGAATCTGCGCGTGGCCGAGCTCTGGCTCGAGCGTTTTGGCAACCTCAATCAAGCCACAGGTGCGCTCGAGCGCGTCACCCAGCTCCAGCCCGACCACGCCGAGGCGCTCGCGCAGCTCAAGGACATCTACACGAAGAAGCGCAAGTGGGAGTCCCTGCTCGGCGTGCTGGGCCGCGAGGCCGCGCTCGAAACCGACCCCTCGGCGAGGCTTGCCAAGAAGATCGAGATGGCCGAGCTCGCGACCGAGCGGCTTCACCAAAACGCCTCGGTGATCGGGCTTTGGAAAGACGTCTTGGCCGATGCGCCCGAGTCGTCGAGGGCGCTCGAGGCGCTGGCAACGCTTTGCGAGCGGGAAAAGGACTGGGACACGCTCGTCACCGTGCTCGAGCGTCGCGCCGAGCTGACGGGCAACGACTCCGACCGGAGCGAGCATCTGCAGCGCTTGGGCGTCGTGCTGATGGAGCGGCTCGACCGCCCGGCCGATGCGATTGCAGCCTGGGAACGGCTGCTCGAGCTCGAGCCCGACAACACCCGCGTTCGACGCATGCTCCGAGAGGCCTACGTCGCGGAGGGCCGTTGGGACGAGCTCGAGTCGTTGCATCGCAGCACCAAGGATTGGAGCGGCTTCGTCGACGTGGCCGGGCAGGCGGCGGAGCAGGCCGAGGATCGGGCCATCGTCGTCGAGCTCAGCCTTCGCGCCGCACGCGTTTGCGTCGAGGAGATGGGCGAGCCGCACCGCGCCACGCGCCACTACGAAGCCGCTCTCGCCGCAGACCCCGGCAACGTCACCGCCGCGTCCGGGCTCGCGCCGATCTACGAGAACGAGCACAAGTGGCCCGAGTACGCGAGCGTGCTCGAAGCGATCGTCGCCGCAGGCCGCGACGGTGACCACGAGACGCGCCTTCAGCAGCTTCTCTCTCTTCGCGCCGTCCACCTGCACCGGCTTCGCGACCCGCAGGCCTCGCTCGGGTGGGCAACGCGGGCGTATCTTCTCGAGCCACGCGCCGTCGAAGTGGTCTCGGGGCTCGAGGAATCCGCCGAGGCCGCGGGCGCCTACGCCGACCTGGTGGCGCTGTTCCGTCAGCGCCTCGCCAACCCAGATGTCTCCGAGGCCGAGCGGCTCGGGCTGCAGCGTCGTATCGCGGCGATCGCCGGCGAGCGTTTGGGCGAATCCGAGGAGTCGATTCGGCAGCTCGAAGCGATCCTCGAGGCCGAGCCGGAGGACGCCGAGGCGATGGCCGTGCTCGACAGGCTGTATCGGGCGGAGCGCCGGTTCGCCGACCTCCGCGGGCTGTACGAGCGGCGGCTAGAGCGGGTGTCCGACCCGGCGGAGCGCTGGGTGCTTCTGAACGAGGTCGCGCAGATCGAAGAGGAGCAGCTCGGGGACCTTCCGGCGGCCGCCGAGAGGCACTGGACGATCCTCGAGAGCAATCCGCACGACGTCGACGCGCTTCGCGCCGTCGAGCGGCTGTCGCAGCAGCTCAAGCAGTGGGACCGTCTCGACGCGGCGCTCGAGCGACGGCTGCAGTCCAAAGTCGGCGACGAAGACCGGCTCTCGGTCTACCTGCAGCTCGCCGACCTTCGGCGGCTGTATCTCGAGGAACCGCGAGGCGCCCTCGAATGCTACCGAAGCGCGCTCGCTCTCGATGGCCGCAACGACGTCGCGATCGCCGGTCTCGAAGCGCTGTCGGGGGAGGGTCAGGGCGTCGGCCTCGAGGCGATCGACCTGCTCGAGCCCGCTTACACGCGCCGTGGAGCCTTCGAGAAGCTCGCGGGTCTTCTTCGCGGCCGGCTCGAACGAAGCAGCGACGCGGACGAGCAGCGCGAGCTCAAGCTGCGCCTCGCCGACCTCGCGTCGTCGGAGCTCGGCGATTCGGCCGGCGCCTACCGCGCGCTCGAGTCGGCGTTCCTCGACTCGCCCGACGACCTCGATCTCCTCGACCGCCTCGGCGGCGTCGCCGAAGCCGCGGACCAGCATGAAGCGTTTGGCAAGGCTCTCGTTCGGGCGGTCGACGCTGGGGGGCTCGACCCTCAGGTGGAGCTTGCGCTCTGTCGACGCGCGGCCGAAGTCCACGACGTGGTGCTCGGTCAGCCCGAGGACGCGGCCCGCTTTCACCGACGCGTGCTCGAGGCCGAGCCGGACGACGGCGCGGCTTTCGTCGCTCTCAAGCAGCTCTACACCAAGAACGATCAGTGGGACGAGCTGCGGGGCCTCTACGAGCGGCGCATCGCGGCCACCACCGATGCGGGCGCCAAGCTCGACCTGCTGCTTCAGCTCTGCTTTCTCTTCGAAGAGATCCTCGACGAGCCTACGCAGGCCATTTCGAGCTACGAGCAGGCGCTCGAGCTCGACCCGACGCACACGCCTTCTCGCCGCGCGCTTCAGCGGCTCTACGCGCGGCTTCAGCGTTGGCCCGAGCTTGCGGAGCTGCTCCGACGAGACCTCGACGAGGCCGAGGGGCAGGAGGCCGTGGACCTCGCCTACGAGCTCGCGGGCATCTACGAAACCCGTCTCGGCCGCACAGTCGACGCCATCGACCACTACGAGCTGGTCCTCGAGGCAAGCCCGACGCACCTCCGGGCGCAGGAGGGCCTCGAGCGACTGATGAACGACCGCGAGGGCCGTCAGCGCGTCGCGTCGATCCTCGAGCCGATCTTCGAGTCCCAGGGGGCGTGGGGTGAGCTCGCGAAGGTGCTCGAGGTCAGGCTCGAGGACCTCACCGACCCTGCATCGCGGGCCGTGCACCTGAGCCGTATCGGCGAGCTTAGCGAAAGCAAGCTTCGGGACGACGAGCTCGCGTTCGACGCCTACGCGCGCGCCGTCCGGGAAGACGCGGCCGATGGCAGTGCACGGGCCGACCTCGCTCGGCTGGCGTCGAAGCTCGGCCGGCATCGGCAGCGGGCGGAGCTTCTCGAAGCCGGGCTCGCGTCGGTGGGCGACGATTTCGTGAAGACCGAGCTCTTGCTCGAGCTCGGGGAGCTGTGGGACGTGTCGGAGCCGGAGCCCGAAAACGCCGAGCGCATCTACCAGCAGCTCATCCGGTTCGAGCACGACAACCCAGAGATCGTGCTCAAGGCCTCGCGCGCGCTCGAACGCATTCACGCAGCAGGCGAAGCGTACGGGCCTCTCGCGCAGGACCTGCGCCGGCAGATTCAATACGAAGACGACGAGGCGCGGCGCGATGAGCTCCATGCGCGGCTCGCCGAGCTGCTCGAAGACACGCTCCACGACCCGGATGCCGCGATCGAAGTGCACCGGGAGCGCCTCGAGCGAGACCCGGCGGACGCGGACGCGCTCGCTGCTCTCGAAAGGCTCTACGAGCGGCGCGGGCGTCACGAGCCGCTCGTCGAGATTCTCGAACGGCGCGCCGACCTGGTGGACGACGAGCTCGAGCAGCGTGCGCTCCAGCAGCGCATCGCGTCGGTGTACGAGACCAAGCTCGGCGCGGTGGACCAGGCGATCCAGGCATACCGCGAGATCGTGGCGCGGTATGGCTTGGACGACGAAACCCTCGGCCCACTCCGGCGCCTCTACGAGCAGACCGAGCGCTGGCACGAGCTGCTCGAGGTCACCGAGATGCGGGCCGCGGATGCCGAGGACGCCGGCGAACGGCTCGAGCTCCGGTTCGAAGCGGCCGAGCTGATGCGAACGTGCACCGGTGAAACCGAGCGCGCGGTCGACACCTATCGGGAGCTCCTCGCGGCGTTCCCTGGCCACGCCCCCACGGTGGCCGCGCTCGAACACGTCACCAAGAGCGCGGAGCCGCACCTTCAGCTCTCGTCTGCGCAGATGCTCTTCGAGCACTACGAGGGCGAGGAGCGGCACGTCGACCAGGTGCGCATGCTCGAGGTGATGGCGCAGGGTGACGACCCGGGCGAGCGCGTCCGAGCGCTGCTTCGCGCCGCGGACATCAGCGAGCAGGGCACCGGGGACGCCGACGCTGCCTTCGAGCTCACCGAGCGGGCGCTTCGTGACGGCGTCGACCTCGATGTGCTCGACCGGGCCCTCGCAGACTTCGAGCGACGCGCCGAGGCCACCCAGCGGTTTCCGGAGCACGTGGCGACGCTCGGTGCCATCGCGCCGGAGCTCCTCGATGCGGACATGCGGACCACCGTGCGGCTCCGGGCTGCCAGCGTGTCGCAGGAGCGCCTCGACGATTCTGATTTCGCGAGGTCGCAGTATCAGCAGGTGCTCGAGGAGCAGCCGGACCACCGGGGCGCCCTCGACGCGCTTCTCGACCTCGTCGAAAAGGCCGGCGCTACGCGGGAGCTCGTCGAGCTCCTGCGGCGCAAGGGCGAGCTTTCGGACGACCGGGAGGAGCGGGCGGAGCTCTGTGTGCGGCAGGCGCACCTCTACCAAAGCGAGCTCGACGACCCGGAGTCGGCCATCGAGGCGCTCGACCGGGCGCTCGGCGAGAGCGACCACCCGCTCGCATACGAAGGGCTCGAGCGGCTGTACCGCCGGACGCGGCGATGGGACGACCTCGCCGCCCTGTACGAGCGAGAGCTCGATCAGCGTGTCGGCGACCCGGCGGCGGTTCGGTACGAGCTCGGCGAGCTCTGCCTCCGTCGCCTGAACGAGCCCGCGCGAGCGATCGACCAGTTCCGCGAGGCGCTCAGTCAGAACCCGGAGCACGAGCCGACCGTCCGCGTGCTCGAGACCCTCTTCGAGCAGTCTGAGCATCGAAGCGACGCCGCCGAGCTGCTCGAGCCGCTTTACCTCAAGCGCATGGAGTGGCCGAAGGTCACCGAAATCATCGAGGCGCGGCTCGACGCCGAGGACGACCCGAGCGAGCGTCAGGCGCTGCTTCGGCGTCTCGGTGACGTGCAGGAGTCCCACCTCGAGGATCTCGACGGCGCTCTCGAAACCTACGGTCGCCTGTTCGCGGAGGACCCGAACGACCCACATAGCCAGGAGACGCTCACGCGCCTCGCGCGCTCACTCGGGCGTTGGGACCGCCTGGCGGCGATTTTCGACAAGACGCTGCGCGGCATCGAGGTGGACGACACCGATAGTGCGACGCTCTCGCTCAGCACCGCCAAGCTCTACGACGAGCGGCTCGAGGACCTCGACCGCGCCGGGTATTTCTACCAGCGGGCGCTCCGGTTCGACCCGAGCAACAAAGAGGCCGGTCAGGCGCTCGCATCGGTGTACTCGCGCGGGCACAAGTGGGAGGCCCTCCTCGAGCTCGACCGTGAGCGCGAGAGCTTTGCCGACGCGGACGAGGAGCGGGTGGCCATCCTTCACGACATCGCTCAAATCGAGGTCGACCAGATCGGCACGCCGCAAAACGGCATCGCCACGTATCGCCGCATCCTCGAGCTCGACCCGGCGAACGTCGAAGCGATCGCGCGGCTCGATGCGCTGCTCGAAGGCGCCGAGAGCTGGCCCGAGCTCGCGCGGCACATCGAGCTTCAGATCGATGGCGCGGCCGACCCCAAAAACGCGCTTCGGCTCCGCCAGCGCCTCGGCGAGCTGACCCAGGCCGAGCTCGACGACCCCGCGCGCGCCCTCGACATCTTCGAAGACCTCCTCGCGGATCAGTCCGACTACGCACCGGCGCTCGCCTCGGTCACCGGGCTGATCGACCACGAGGCTCAGGGGCCGCGCGCGGTGCAGATCCTCGAACCGATCCACCGGGACAGCGGGGACTGGCAGGCGCTGGTCGGTGTGCTCCGCGCGAGAGCCGAGCAGGCCACCGACCCGGTCGACGCCGCGGAGACCTGGCGCGAAGTCGGCCAGTTGCAGGAGCAGCGGGGCGGCTCCGCCGAGCAGGCGTTCGAGGCGTGGGGCAGAGCGGTGGTGGCCGAGCCCGCCGATGAGGATTCGCGCGCCGAGCTCGACCGCCTCGCGCAGGCGCTCGGGAGCTGGCCTCGGTTCATCGAGGTCTGCGAAGAGGCTGCGCGGTCGGCGGACGAGCCCGCGCTCCAAGGTCTCTTCCTTCGCCGCGTCGCCGAAACCGAGGACCGCGAGCTCGGCGACCCGCGGGCCGCGATTCGCACCTACCGACGCGTGCTCGACGCGGATCCCGAGTCCGCGCAGACCCTCGACGACCTCGAAGGTTTGGAAGTCATGGTCGGCGATTGGGAAGGCGTTGCGGGGGTTTACGAGCGAAAGCTCCAAAACGCACACGACCCCGAAACGCGCGCCGCACTCCTCGAACAGCTCGGCGGTCTTTTCGAGGAGCAGCTCTCCGACCCCGAGCGGGCGGTCTCGTACTACCAGCAGGCCACCGGCGAGAAGCCGGACGACGTGTCGGCCTATCTCGCGCTCGATCGGCTCTTTGCGGCGGCCAACGACTCCGAGCGGCTCGCCGACGTGCTCGAGCGACGGCTGGAGCTCGAGATCGAGCCGGAGACCCGCATCGAGATCGGCGCGCGCCTCGCAGAGCTCTACGAAGCCCAGCTCGGTCGCCCCGACGCCGCCTGCGATGCCCTTCGGGCGGTGCTCGAAGCCGACCCGGGCGACCGCAGCGCCCTGCAGGGCCTGAGCCGGCTCTACGAGCGTCAGGCCCAGTGGCCCGAGCTGGTCGAGATTCTCGAGCGGCGAAGCGACGCAGCCTCGCACGACGCCGAGCGGGTGGAGCTCACCAATCAGCTCGGAAGCGTGATGGAGCGGGAGCTCGACGACGAGCTCGGCGCGATCTCGGTCTACGGACGCGCGCTCGAGCTCGACCCCCAGCACGAGCCAACGGTCCAAGCGCTTCTTCGCATCACGAAGCTCGCCGACTATCGGGAAGACGCCGCGGCGGTGCTCGAGCCGCATCTTCGCGCGCAGGGCCGATGGAACGACCTGGCGACGCTCCTTCAGCTTCGCGCCGACGCAATGACCGACCCGCACGAGAAGGCGGCCAAGCTGGTCGCGCTCGCCGAGGTTCACGAGGGAGGCCGCAAAGACCCGAACGCCGCGCTCGACGCCCTGCTCCAGTCGATCGGCGAGCAGGCGGACGACGACATCCTCGACCGCGCCGAGACGCTCGCTGGGGGCCTTCAGCGGCGCCCGGAGGTGGTGGACGCCGTCTTTGCCGAAGCTGGGGCGAGCCTCGATCCCGATCGAGGCGCCGCGCTCTACGCCCGCGCCGCACGCATGTGCGAACAGGACCTTCACGACTTCAGCCGGGCGATCGACGCACACGATAGGGCGCGAGCGCTGATCGGGGACGCGCCCGAGGTCCTCGACGCGCTCGACCGCCTGCTCGAGGAAACCAGCCAGTGGGACCGGCTGCACGAGGTGCTCGTGCAGCGGCTCGACGCGCTCGACGCGGACCGCCCGGGGCTCCTGCTGCGCCAGGGAAGGCTCCGCGCGGCACACCTCGACGACCTCGAGGGCGCGCTCGACGCGTATCGCCAGGGGCTCGATGAAACGCCCGGCCACCAAGAGACGCTCGACGCGGTCGCGGCGCTCGCCGAAAAGCCGCAGGTTGCCGAAGGCGCGCTCGACCTGCTCGAGGCGCACTATCGGGACGCGGGCGACCTGGAACAGGTGGTTCGGCTTCACCAGAAGCGAGTCGCCATCGCGTCGAGCGATGCAGACCGCGTGGCGATCCTCACCGAGGCCGCATCGATTTGGGAAAACGACCTCCGGCGGCCCGACGAGGCGCTCTCCGCGGTGAGGAGCGCCGTGCTGATCGACCCGCGCGACGCGACGCTGCTCGACAGCCTCGAACGGCTCGCGCAGGAGGCCGACCGCTGGGACACGGTGGACGGGCTGGTCGACGACATCGCCGCCCACGCTGACCTCGACCGGCGGAGCCTCTACGAGCTTCGCCTGCGGTCCGCCGGCTGGTATCGCGAGCGGCTTCGCGACGATGCAAAGGCGGAGCGTGCGTTCGGCGAGGCGCTCGGCCTCGACCCCGAGCCGCTCGAGGCGCACCGAGGCCGCGTCGAGCTGCTTCGCGAGCAGGACCGCATGGCCGACCTCGTCGCAGCGCTGCGAGCCTTTGCCGAGGTCGAACCTTCGCTCGATGAACGCCGCCTGTTGCTCCGCGAGTCCGCCGAGCTCGCAGAGCAGCGCCTCGACGACGCCGAGCTCGCCGCCGACGGCTATCAGGAGCTTCTCGCGATCGAACCAAACGACGTCGACGCGATTCGTGCGCTCTGCGGCGTGCGCCGCGCGCAGTCGCGATGGAACGAGGTGGTGGGGCTGCTCGAACGGCAGCTCGATGCCTCGGTTGCGGACGACGGCGCCGCCGTGGCGCACGAGCTCGGCGAGGTGTATCGAGACCGGCTCGACGACCCGCGCGCCGCCATCCGCGCCTTCGAGCGGGCCTACGAGCTCGACCCGAGCAACGCCTCGACCATGGATGCGCTCGAGACTCTCTACCGGGACCACGATCGAATCGAAGCGCTCCGCACGCTGCTCGAGCGCCGCGCGGACTCCGCCGAGGGGCCGGCGCGCACCGAGCTTCTCCTTCGGCTTGCGCAGCTCTACGAAGATGCGTTCCGCGATCGGTCCGCGGCGATTTCGACGTACCGCCACGCGCTCGACGACGAGCCCCAAAACGAGGCGGCGCGCGCACACCTCGAGCGGCTGCTCGAAGCGACCGGCGCGTGGGACGACCTGGTCGAGCTTCTCCTCCGGGACGTCACCGAGCTCCCCGACGACCAGCAGCGCAGCGCGCTCGTGCGGGTGGCCGAGATCCATGACGCGCAGCGCGGTGATCTCGACGCAGCAATCCAGACCTACGAGCGCCTTCGCGCAGACCTCGGCGACGACGAGGGGTCCCTGCGCGCCCTGGCCGCGCTCCACGAACGCGGCGGAAGCTGGCGCGATGTGGCGGACGTGCTCGAGCGTCTGGCTGCCGAGCAGGACGGGCAGGCAGCCATCGACACCGCGCACCGCGCAGCCGATCTCTGGGAACAGCAGCTCGGCGATGCGTCCGAGGCCGGGCGAGTCCTGCGCATGGCGTACGACCGCGCACCGCACGATGCGCCCACACGGGATCGCTTGAAGGCCCACTACGCGTCGAGCAACGACCACGCGGCCCTGGTCGTCGTGCTGGACGCGGAGCTCGAGCTCGCATCCGCCGACGCCGACCGGGCGCGGCTCCTCCGAGAGATTTCCGACGTCCACCGAGACCAGCTCGACGACCCGGCAGCGGCGGCGAGCTATCTCGAGCGCGCCGTCGAGCTCGGGACGGACGACCGAGAGGCGCTCGTACCGCTCTGCGAGCTGTACATCGCGGCCGGGCGCCAGGCGGACGCGGTACCGATCCTCGAGCGCATCATCGAGAGCTACGGCCGGCAGCGCAGCAAAGAGCTCGCCGTCCACCAACACCGTCTCGGCCGGGCGCTTGCCGCGATGGGTGACTCGGACGGTGCGCTCGTCGCGTACGACGCCGCGTTCAAGATCGACCTCACCAACGTCGCCATTCTCCGCGACCTCGGGCGGCTCACACACGAGCGAGGGGACCTCGATCGCGCGCAGAAGAGCTTCCGAGCGCTCCTGCTGCAAAAGCTCGAGCCCGACTCCGGGATCCAGAAGGCCGACGTCTACTTCTATCTCGGGGACATCGCCTCCAAGCAGGGCGATTCGCGCAAGGCGACCCAGATGCTCGAGCGGGCGCTTGCCGAAGACCGCGGGCACGCGCAGGCTTCCGAGCTGCTCGCTGAGCTCAAGGCTTGAAGTGACCCGAGGAAAGGTCTGCATCGACGGTCGACTCGTCGACGCCGACGACGCGCGCGTCTCGGTGTTCGACCGAGGCTTTCTCTACGGAGACAGCGTGTTCGAGGTGTTTCGGACCTACGGGGGCGTACCGTTCGAGGAGCGCGCCCACCTCGAACGTTTGGAGCGGTCGGCGGACCGTCTCTTGATTCAGCTTCCCGTGGCGCTCGAAACGCTGTCGGACGAGGTGCGGGCGACCCTCGACGCGGCCGGGGGGGGCGAATGGTACGTCCGCGTGGTGATCACGCGCGGCATCGGGCCGCTCACCTACGACCTCACGACGGCGACGGCCTCGCTCCGCGTGATCATCGCGGCCCCGGTGTCCCCGCCTCCGCCCGAGCGATACGCGCGCGGCATCGGAGTGACACTCCTCGAGGCCTCCCGGCCGACCGACGACGAGCGGGCGTCCGGTGCAAAGGCCTCGAACTACCTCGCCAACCTGCTCGCCGTGCACGAGGCGAAGAAGCAAGGCGCCGCGGAGGCGCTGATGATCGGGCGCAGTGGGCAGATTCTCGAAGGGGCGTCGAGCAACGTCTTCATCGTCAAAGACGGCCGGGTGCGGACACCGGAGCCTCAGCCGGGGATTCTGGTCGGCATCACGCGAGCGGTGGTCCTCGAGGCCGCGGCGCGGGCAGGCCTTGACGTCGACGAAGGCGAAGTGCGCCCCGAGGACCTCTACGGCGCCGACGAGGCGTTCATCACCAGCAGCATCCGGGAGGTGATGCCGGTCGTGTCGGCGGACGGGCGGACCATCGGCGTCGGCACGCCGGGCCCGGTCACCAGGCGGCTCCACCAGGCCTATTTGGAGGCTGTCCGGGAGGCCACCCGGCGGGGGGTTTGACCCGGCCGGGTCCCGCGAGTAGAGCGGCAAGCCAAGAAGCCCATGTCGGATACCAGCAAGACCAAGGCTCGCCGTCGCCGTAAAACGGCTGCGCAGGGCAAAGACCGCAAGAAGAAGCTCGCCAAGCACGGGACGACGCCGAAGTTCCCGATCGACCCGGCGAAGGCAGAGCCCGCGAGCTGAGCGCGCGCCCGGGCGCCGAGTCGCTACGGTGACTCAGTGCAGCGTGTGCGATTCGCCGTCGTGCTCGATGATGGGAATGCCTGTATCCGGGCCCGGGTCTGCGCCAGGGATCGGAGCGGGAGGCGGCTGGCTCGTCGCGGCAAGCGCCTCCATCTCTTCGCGGTACGCCATCTGCTCGAGCTTCATGTGGTGGTAGCGGCGGCGCTTTCGATACGCGTAGAGCACGAGGAACGCGGCGGCGACCCAAATGGTGGAGCCGGCCAAGACCGCCGGCAGGATGCGGTAGCGGGTGCGAAGGCTCGAGCGCCACTGCCGCTCGAGGCCCACGCGGGTCCACCCGTACGCGGTGGCGAGCGCCGTGTCGAACGTGTCGCCTTCGCGAAGTGAACGGATCATTCTGTGAAAGCGCCGCTGGTCGTTGTCGGTGCGGCGGAGGAAGCCGACGACATCTGCGCTCTGCGCGTACGCCAGGTTGACCTCGTACGGACGGTCGGGGAAGCGATCGTCGAGCTCCGAGAGCCGAAGCATGGAACGCTGGGCGGCGGCGCGGAGCAGCGACTCCATGCGGTCGATGAGCCGCACCTCGGAGAGCTGAATCGCCACGCCTTCGTTGAACCAGCGCGGCACGGGGTGGCCTCGGACGGCGCGATGAAGCACGACGTGAGAAAGCTCGTGCACCAGCACGACCTCGAGGTCGGGCGGCTGCCAGGTGTCGGGCGCCGACATGGTGAGCAGAATCACGCCCCAGCGGGAATACGCGACGCCGGTCGCGTAGTTGGGTGGCGGGTAGCCGACCGGCGCGAGCGCGCGCATTTCGCGAGGATTGCGCGCGACGCGAATCACAAGCTCGTCGTCGATGGGCACGCCGAAGTCGGCAACGAGTGCCGCCCAGTGCGCGTCGACGGTTTCGATGAGCTCCGCGACGCGAGCGCGCTGCGACTCGGGGTACGTCCAGGTGACCGACCCGATGCGCTCCGAGCGGTAGCCGTCGATGGGCTCGGGCAGCACGGGCTGAGGCTCGAGGCTCTGCGCCGACGCGCTGCTCGCGAGCAGCACGAGCGCGAGTGAACAAACGAAAGCCCTGAGGAGAGCAAGTAGGGGGTTACTCGTCACCGGGCCTAAATCTTAGCAGCGGTGGCCCTCCGCCCCTAGGCTGACGTCGATCAATGATGAGGTAGGTTACACCTGCCCCGAGCAAAACTCCGACCACGACGTAAGGCCACGCTTTTTTCCACCGGCGCTTGGCTCTCGACTCGTCCGCGGGCTGTTTCGGGTCGTCGACTTTCGGGGCGGGCTCGGGTGGTGGAGGCGCCGCGGCGGTCCATCGGAGCTGGGCCTGATCGGCGCGGCTTCCAATGAACTTGGTGCGCGTGTCGGGCGTGCTCTGGTCGAAGTCGAGAACCCCCTCGTAGAACTGCGCCGCGCTGACGTCGAACACCTCGACGAGGATGGAGCCCTCGCGACGGACGACGATGAGCGCGTCGGCGCCGGCGATCAGCCCGATGCGCTTGTAGACCCCGAGGTCTTTGCGTGGGTCGAGCCCGAGGCCGCGGCGAAACGCCCGAAGCCGCTCTAGCCCGTCCTGCTCGCTCACCGTCTCTCCGAGCATTGCCCCGCGAAGCGCAGGGTCGGTCGGCCTGCGAAGCCCGGTGGCGATCATCTCGTCCTCGATGAACGCGGCAGTATTGCGAAGCGTTTCATCCGGGTCCCCAGCGACGACAGTCGCAATTTTAGGGGGCGGGCGGTTCGGGTCGGGCTTGGGGGGGGCGTTTGGGGCGAGCTGAGGGGGGGGTTCGGTGACAGTGACAGCGTCAGTGCCAGCGTCAGTGCCAGTGCCAGTGCCAGTGTCAGCGCCAGTGTCAGTGTCAGTGTCAGTGCCAGCGTCAGTGTCAGCGCCAGCGCCAACGCCAGCGTCGGTGTCAGCGTCGGCGCCTTGGGCCTGGGCGAGGCCCGGGGCTGCCCAGGTTAGGGCGATCAAAACGGGCAGCCAGCGGGGCATCGCGGCGAACGATAGGCAATGGGGGCGTTCCGCGCTAGCGTGCGAGCGGCTTTAGGGATGGGCGACAAGCCTCGATTCATGCACGGCGTCTGCCTTTGCCTCGGCTACGACGGAACGCACTTTCACGGCTGGCAGGCCCAGCCGGGGCTTCGCACCGTCCAAGGCCTGATCGAGGAAGCGATCGACGAGTTGGGGGTCGAGCACGGGCCTGTCCGAGGTTGCAGCCGAACCGATGCCGGCGTGCACGCGCTCGGGCAGCTTGCGAGCTTTGCCGCCGCGATCGAGGTGCCCCCGGAGGGGTGGACGAGCGGCCTCAACGCGAGGCTTCCGGACGACGTCGTCATCCACGACGCGCGCCCCTGCTATCGGAAGTACAACCCGCGCTTCCACGCCAAGCACAAGCACTACCGCTACCTCGTGCGCTGCGGCGCGCGGCGCGACCCGATGATCCGTCACCACGCGTGGCAGCTCGGCCCGAAGGGCATGCGCCCCGACGTTCGCGAGCGCGAAGACCGCGTGGAGGATTTCCTGGATATCGACGCGATGAAGGCAGCGGCGGCCGCCTTCGTCGGTGAGCACGATTTTCACGCGTTTCGTCAGTCGGGCGACGAACGCGAAATCGTCGTGCGCGAGATGTTCGAGGTGGAGGTCCGGCCGGGCTTCGACGGCCGTGCGGACCTCCTCGCCATCGATGTGGTCGGCAACGCCTTCATGAAGAACATGGTGCGCATCTTGGCGGGAACGCTGGTCGACGTAGGGCGCCAGCGCCTGTCCGCGGACGCCATTTCGAGCATGCTCCGCGCCGAGGCCGACCGCGCCGACGCGGGCCAAACCGCCCCCGCCCACGGCCTCACGCTGATGCACATCGAGCTCGCCCGCTACGACGGACCAGGCGACGCGTTCGACCGCATCACGAAGGGCGAGCCACCGCGGCGACGCTAGAACGTCAGGCCGACGCCGCCCATGAAGTAGAGCTTGTCGCCGACCGGTGCGCGGCTGTTGGCATCCGAGCCCGCGAGCTCGAAGAAGAAGAACGAGCTGTTGATGCCCCAGTCTTCGTCGAGCGCATTGGCGCGGCGAGGGTTCACGAAATTCAGCTCCAGCGCGATTTGCGCGCCCCAGCCAAAGCCGTGGCTTCGGCCTCCGGTCTTGCCCGAGCCGACGCGCTCGTTGAAGAACACGCTGTTGAATGCGACTCGGCCGGTGAACACGAGCGGCACCGGCGTTTTTCTCGACAGCGCGTCGATGCGCAGCACGGCCCCGACGTTCAAAGGAAACAGCGTGAGCTGCGCGCTGTCGCTCGAAGGCACGCAGGTCCCTGGCGGCGAGTCCAGGAGGCAGGCCTGGCCTTTGTAGTTGGACCATCCCCCCTGAAGCGCGAGGCCGATCGGCCCGATGAACGGGATCCGGTAAAGAAAGATGTCGAACTCGCCGAGCAGAATCGGCCCGTTGCCGCTGTAGACGAGGTTGAATGACTCGCTTCCCGGGTCGGGCTGATACGCGCCAACGCCAAACGAAAGGAGGTAGCCTTCTGGTGTCCAACCCGGCTTGTCGCTCTCGCTGACGGGCTGTGCACCCGCGCTCGAGGAAGTCAGCCCCAGCACGACGGCTAGAAGTAGTCCTGGGGCCAGGCGCTTCAACGGGCGAGCCTCCGAGCCAGGCCGAGCGCAAGCGCGAGCCCGAGGAGGAGCCAAATGCCGGACCCGGGCTGGCCGTTTGGCAACACGAGGCTGGACGCCGAGCAGCCCGAGCAGTCGACGTTGGGGTCATCGCAGAAACCGGCCGTGGCCGCCGCAATGCCGAGGGTCGATTCCGACAGGGGCCCTTCGTTGCCGTCCCCGATGGTGACGGCCGCCTCGTCCACGGCGGATGCGAAGAGATACACTTCCTCGCCCGGGGCGAGTTGGAGGTCAGTCGCTGTCGCCGTCAGCATGACCTGGTCGATCCCGGTTTGGGCGACGACACCACCTGCGAGGGCGGCATCTGGGTCATCGGTGGAGGCGGCGTAGAGTCGGTACTCGGGAATCCTCTGAGAGTCGCTGGGGCTGCTCCATGCGACGGTGAAGGACGACCCTTCCTGCACGGGCTGATTCGTGAGCGAGAGCTGGTCCGGAGGTGTGACGTCGACTCGAAAAGGCGCCACGCCGTAATCGGCGACGTCGACGTTGTTCGCGCCCGGGTCCTCGTTTCGGAAGGCGTAGATGGTGAAGGGCTGGCCCTCGAGCGCGGTGTTTTCGCAGTCGACCACGCCCGTATCGATGAGCTCTTGAAGCGTGATGTCGAAGATCGTGAAGTTGTCGTTGACCGTTCTCGGGTTGCCGCCGAGCGGTCGGCATCGAAGGGTCTGGTCGGTGCGATTCTCTTCTTCGTCGCAGCCGGCGTTCTCGATGCCGGCCCAGAGGAAGGCGTTGCGGACTCCATCCGCGTTGAAGAGCGTGAGGTCGAAGAGGATGGTCTCCGCATTGGCGCAGTGCCCGGCGTTGAAGTAGACGCGGGCGACATCGGTGGTCAGCGTCTGCCCGTCGATGCGGGTGATCGCGTCGGCCTGCTCCTGGCCGAGCGCCACAGAGCCGTGGAGCAAAACCGCGAGAACCGGGGTGAGTAAGAATAAGATTCGCTGGGTCATGCTCGGATGTCCGTGCAAGCCCTGGGCCAACCTCGGGCCGCGAAAACACGAGGGTTTTCGGTGGGGGGGCGGACAAGTTGGCATGATCCGCCCCCGTTCTACGCCAAGCACTGACATTTCGTCACTTTATTAGTGCGATTTCGGCGATTTGGACTGCGTTGAGGGCTGCACCTTTTCGCAGGTTATCGGAGACCACCCACATCTGGATGCCGCCGGGGTTGCCGACGTCCTCGCGGATGCGGCCGACGTAGACCGGGTCGCGCCCCGCCGCGTCGATCGGCTGCGGATACACGCCGTTGCCGAAGTCGTCGACCACCTCGACGCCCTCGGCGGCGCGCAGGAGCTCGCGCGCCCGCTCGGCCGTGATGGGCCGGTGGGTCTCGACGGTGACCGCCTCGCTGTGGGCCGTGACGACCGGCACGCGCACCGCGGTGGGTGAGACAGCAATGGCGGGGTCTCCGAAAATCTTGCGGGTCTCCGAGACCATCTTGAGCTCTTCCTCCTGGTAGCCCGTCTCGGGGTCGGGCTTCCAATGCATCAGAAGATTGCGGCTCAACTGGCCGGAAAGCTTGTCTTTGTCGACGTCGTCCCCGCGGACGGTTGCGGCCTCCTGGGCCTCGAACGCCGAGACCGCGGTCGCGCCTGCGCCGCTGATCGCCTGATAGGTCGCGACGACGACGCGCTTGAGGCGTCCCTCGTCGTGAAGCGGCTTGAGCGCCACCACCATTTGAATGGTGGAGCAGTTCGGGTTGGCGATGATGCCTTTGGGCCGGTTGGCCGCGGCGGCAGCGTTGACCTCGGGCACGACGAGCGGGCACTCGGGGTCGGCCCGAAACGCGCTCGAGTTGTCGACCACCAGCGCGCCTTTGCTCGCTGCGATGGGCGCCGACTGCCGCGAGGTGCCGCCACCCGCCGAAAAGAGTGCGAGGTCGACGCCCTCGAAGACCTCGGGTGCGATCTCGACGACGGTGTGAGGCGCGCCGCGAAAGGTCACCGTCTTGCCGGCGCTTCGGGCCGACGCGACCGGCACGAGCTCGGCCACTGGGAAGTCCCGCTGCTCGAGCACGCGCAGCATCTCCGCGCCCACCACGCCGGTGGCTCCGACGACCGCGACTTTGAATCCCTGCGCCATAGGCGTCGCGTATAGGTTAGCGCCTCGAGACGGGCAAGCTGGCCCGGGGTCCGCTCGCGTATCATGCCCTACGCAAGGAGTCGTCATGATGCATCGGTCCACCGTCCTTCTCGTGCTCGCCTTCACTTTCGTCGGCGTTGGCCAGAGCCCCGCGTTTGCCCAGCCGCCGCCTGGCGTGGAGCCCGAGCCTCCAGTCGAGCGGCCCGTGCTCACGCCGCAGAAGCCCGTGCCCCGCGCCGACGACGCTGCAGGCCGCGCGCTTCGCTCGCTCTACGTGCCGGACGGCCTGACCGCTGACGAGGCGGTGCGGCAGGTGGTCGAGACGTCGCCTGACTTGCGGAAGGTCAGAGCACTCGTGCGCCAGGCAAAAGGCGGCGCACTTCGGGCGATGTCGGGGCTGGTGCCCGTGCTCGAGCTGCTCGGCCGCTACTCGCGACTGAGTCCGGTAAACAACCCGACCTTCGAATTTCCTGACTTCACCACTCCAGACCCTGACGACCTCATCACGTTGAGCTTCCCATCGCTGACTCAGCAACTCGCAAGCGACGCGACGTTGGCCTACTCGTTCACCGGCTCGCTCGCCGAGGCGTTGCCCGCGTATCGAGCGGCCAAGAAGAGCAAGCTTGCGGCGCGGCATCAAATCGAAGCCGAGCTCAACAACGTCATGTTTGCCGGGCGGGAGGCCTACTACGAGTATGCCCGCGCCGAAGCAGGGCTCGCTGTGGCGAACTTCGCGCTCGACGCGGCGGTATCCCAGCGGAAGGAGACCGCGGCGCAGGTCGATGCCGGCACAGCCGCGCGCGTCGACCTCCTACGCGTGCAGGCCCAGGAAGAAGCAGCGAAGGTCGCCGTCGAGCAGGCCAAGTTCGGCGTGCAGGTCTCTGCGCGCGCTCTGCAAACGCTCATGCACACCAAAGAGCTGCCGTCGCTCGGTGAGGATCTCTCGGCACCTGTCGTCGAGATTCCGAGCGACACCGAGGAGCAGCTCTTGGTGTACGCGTACGACCACCGGCCCGATCTCTTGGCGGTGCGGAAATACGTCGAGGTCACACGACACCAGTTGAAGTCCGCCAAGGGGAGCGCTGTGCCCGACGTGTTGGCGCGGGGGTCGGTGCAGTACTCGAACCCCAACCTGCGCGTCGTACCGCAGCGAGAGCGTTTCGAAGCGACGTGGGAGGTGAGCGGCGTGATCCGATGGACGTTCAACGACACCGTCGAGGGCACGGGACGGGCGCGGGAGCTCCAGGCCGACCTCGAGCAGGCCCATGCCGACGTGACTCTCATGGAGGATGCGATTCGCGTCGACGTCGCCGAGGGCTACAACGGCATGCTCGCCGCGCAGTCTGCGATTGAGTCGGCACGGCTGGGGCTCGAGTCTGCCCGTGAAGGCTACCGCGTGACCCGCGAGCAGCTCCAAGCAGGCATCGTCAACACCACGACGCTCCTTCAGGCGCAGTCCGAGCTGATTCGCGCGCAGATCGACGTGGTGGAGTCGGCGATTGGGATCCGCATCGCCAAGGCGCAGCTCCGCCGTGCGATCGGGGAGCGGCCCTGACGTGCCCGTCGTCGTCGCCGCAGCGGTGATCGTCCGCGACGGCCGCGTCTTGTTGACGCGGCGCATGGAAGGTCAGCACCTCGCCGGGATGTGGGAGTTCCCCGGAGGCAAGCTCGAATCAGGCGAGTCGCCCGAAGAGACGCTGGTGCGCGAGTGCCGCGAGGAGTGTGGCGTCGAGGTCGAGGTCGGCGACATCTTCGAGGTCACGCATCACCGCTATCCCGAAAAAGACGTCCTTCTCTTGTTCTATCGCTGCAGGCTCGTCGCAGGCGAAGTGCAGCACCTTCAGGTGGCCGATCACGCCTGGGTTTCGCCGAGTGACCTCGAGCGCTACCCGCTCCCTCCGGCAGACGAGCGCGTCGTCGAGCGGCTTCGAGCGCTCGACGCGTGACCGTTCAGCGGCCGCGCTTTCCTTCCAGCGTCACGCGGTGCACGAGGCCCCCGTCCTTGGCGGGGAGCGCGTCGGGCTCCGCGAGGATTTTGACCGTCGAGGACGTTGCCTCGGTCGTCTGGAGGTAGAGCAGGCCCTTCGGGTGCTCTTCGGGCTCACCGAACGCATCGGTGAGCTGCCCGATGGTCGGCTTGGCCGTGCTCAGATTGAAGGTGATGCGAGTGACTTGATCCGCCGGCGTGGTCATGATCACGACGTAGCCGTCGTACTCCATCAGCGCTTGGCTCTTGGTGCGGGTGTCGATGACGCCCTTCATCTCGGCCGCGACGTAGTCGACGCTGGCGCCCGGCTGGGCCAGGGCCCGCGCGCCTGCTCGAATCATGCGCACAGCGGCCTTACCGGCTTCGTTCTCCTCGGCGGCTTCTTCGCTTTCCTCGCCAGAACGGGTTCCTTCGGGCTCTTTGCGAGAGCAACCCGACGCGGCCAGGGCGGTGATCAGAAAGAGTACGGTCAGATGGGTGTGAAACGGCACGAGTCCCCCGACTCGTGTTTGTAGCGCGAAACCCGTCGCGACCAAAAAAAGCCCGCGAGACGCTCAGGTGCGCCCGAGCGCATCCGTCACTGAGCCGCCCCCCGTCTGAATCCGCACCGAAAAGGGGTCGCGCTCGGTTCCGAGACGCTCGAGCGAGGCGTCGCCCCCGAAGAGCGTGCCCGCGGTCGCCTTGAGCACGGGCTCGTAGGCCTGGTACGTGGCGTCGGCGTTGGGTGCGTTCAGGCGGTCCTGCACGCGGAAGAGGACCTCGTCGGTCTTGAACTCCAGGTCGAGGCTGCTCTCGTCTTCGAGAAGCTTGCACGCTTGAAGCGCGCGGCGAAACGCGTCGGCGATGCCGGCCTCGAAGCTCCCCTCGAACCCGCGCTTGCGGCTGTAGAGCAGCCCAGGCCGATCGTCGGCGACGTCGAGGTAGTAGTCGGACTGATGCCCGATCAGCACGACGCCGGGCCCCTGCGGGACGTGGGCGTAGTCGGCGACGTCGATCAGGAGCTCGTCCGAGATCTTCTTTTCGCGAATCCACTCGTGGAACACTGGGATGAGCTTTTCGAGGTCGGGCTCGCGGGTGCTCGTGTAGAGCTTCACCTGGAACTTGGTTGGTTGCATCGGCTTATTCCGCCGCCGCCGCTGCGGACTCGCTCAGGCGCTGGTAGCAGCCGTGCGCGGCCTCGAGGAAGAGCTGCGCCTCGTCGAGCGAGCGGTGCGCGATCTCTTCGTTTGCGTTTTCGTACGAGCGGTCGCCGTGGGTCTTGAAGAGATAGGTGGCAAACTTTCCTTTGGCGAATGGGTCGTGGAAGAGCTCGGTGTCGTGAAGGTGTGCCTTGAAGCGCGCGACCACGTCGTCGGCGTCGTCGTCGACCTGCACCTCGAGGTGCCGAACCAGGGCCTTGGCCGCCGTGACCATCGCGTTGAAGCCGCCGGTGGCTGCCTTCACCGCGTCGCCCGCCTCGAGCGCGTCCTGCGCGTCGTGAAGCTGCTGCTCGGCCTCTTGAAGGCCGAACTCGACGAAGGGCACGATTTCGCCTGCGCACTCGCCGACCCCGATGTCGCCGATGTTGTACTCGCGCGGGTCGCCCCAGTCGCTGTAGTAGCTCGGGTCGTCTTCGTAGGCGGGCGCCTTTTGGATGGGCGCGAGCACCTTGCGGAACTCCTTCTTGCCGACGCGGGCGATGAACGCCTGAAAGCTCTCTTCGCCTTCCCGGTTGGCGAGGTAGTGCTCGGTGATCAGCTCGACGGCTTTGGGGATGTTCTTCGACGGGACGGCGCCCACGACGAGCCCGTAGCTCTTCGCGTTTTCGGTCCACTGGCCGCCGAGCACGACGTTGAAGTGCGGCACCTTGCGGCCGCCCACCTGCCGGCTGACGCCGGTGAACCCGATGTCGGCGGCGTGGTGCTGCCCGCAGGAGTTGAAGCAGCCGCTTGCTTTCATGCGAAGCGACTTCACGGCTGGGTGAAGGTCACCCTCGACCACCGCGAGGCGTTTGCGAAGCTCGCCGGTGACGCCGCGCGACGCGGAGATGCCGAGCTTGCAGGTGTCGGTGCCGGGGCACGAGGTCATGTCGGTGAGCGTGCCGGCGCCGGCCTCGGCGAGGTTGAGCTCGACGAGACGCTGATGGAACGCCACCGCGTCCGCGCCGCTCAGCCAGCGGAACGCCAGGTTCTGCTCGACCGTGCAGCGAATCGCGTCGCCGGTGTATTTGCGCGCGAGCTCGGAAAGCGCGCGGCCCTGCGTGGATGTGAAATCGCCGAGCGGAAGCTTGACGACGGCGACGTAGTAGCCGTCTTGCGCCTGCGGCTTGAGGTTGTGCTCGGCCCACGCCTGGAACTCGGACGGCGCAACGTCGGGGAGGGCGCCCGCGTCGCGGATCGGCTTTTCATCGGTGGCGTGAAGGTCGTCGAGGAAGTCGGTCCAACGCGGGTCGGGGCGAAGCCCTTCGCGCTCCTCGGCGACGAGCTTCTTGAACTCGTCGATGCCGAGCTTTTGCACCAGGAACTTGATGCGGGCGCGGGCGCGGCTCTGCTTTTCGCCGAGGCGCGCGAACACGCGCGAGACGGCTTGGGCAAGCGGAAGAAGCTCTTCCTCGGGGCAAAACTCGTCGAGCACCTTGGCCTGCACCGGCACCGCGCCGAGCCCGCCGCCGACCACCACGCGGAAACCCCGCTTGCCGTCGCGCATCTGCGCCACGGCCCCGAGGTCGTGAAAGGTGACGAGGCCGCACGGATTGTCTTCGCAGCCCGAGAACGCGATCTTGAACTTGCGGCCGAAATCTTGAACGTCGGGGTGGCCGAGCAGGAACTGCGTGGCGGCGTTCGCGTACGGGGTGACGTCGAAGGCCTGCGTGGTGCAGACGCCCGCGTACTCGCACGCGGTGACGTTGCGTACGCTGTTGCCGCACGCCTCGCGCGTGGTGATGCCGGCTGCGGCGAGGCGGCGCATCATGTCGGGCGAATCTTCGATGTGGATGAAGTGAAGCTGGATGTCCTGGCGCGTGGTGACGTGCAGGATCGAATCCGAGTACTCTTCGGCGAGCTCGCTCAGCACGTCGAGCTGCTCGGCGCTCAGCTTTCCGAACGGGATTTTGATGCGCATCATGCCGGGCGCGTCCCACACCGTATCGGGCCCTTTCGTCAGGTCGCCGCAAGGGAAGGCGAGCGGCTTTTGGCCGGTGCCGTCGTCGCGAAGGCCGTTGTCGTAGCGCTGTCCGTAGACGCCGCGTCGAAGGCGGGTTTCAGCGAAGATCTTGTCGTCGATCTTGCCCTGCTTCTTGAGCTCGATCTGGCCCTCGAAGAGGTCCACCTCGCTCGCGAGCTGGTCGGGAATCCGATCGCCGAGCTGTTCTTTCCACGAAGTCATGATGCTCCTGCGCCCTGACCGCGTCAGTGCGGCCTCCAGGGTAGCGATGACTATTCCGCACTTTTCCGGCAGGTCAAGTCAACAATCAGGCTTGGCGACCCCCGAATGTGCTTTCCGCAGCCAAATACGGAGAAAAGTTGACGATAAAAACAGTCAAGAATGTAGCAGGAGACCGTTCGCTGGCCCCGCAAACACTTGCCGCTATAGTGCCGCCGCTCGGCGCCTTCAGTAGGGTGTCGTGGCCATTCGGGGATCGTCTAATGGTAGGACTCCAGTTTCTGGTACTGGCTATCTAGGTTCGAATCCTAGTCCCCGAGCCAGTTCGCTGTTAAAGAGCGAACGCAAACAAAGGCCCCATCGTCTAGTGGTCTAGGACATCGGCCTCTCACGCCGGTAACGCGAGTTCGAACCTCGCTGGGGTCACCCCGTAAAACAAGAAAAGGGAGCAGCATGTGCTGCTCCCTTTTCTTGTCACGGGGCTTCGCCCTTGGGCGGAGTACCGTGGGCGGGCCCGTAGGGGCCGCCTTTACGGGAGGCCCGTGGTCTCGCGCGAAGCGCGGACTTTACGGGCCCCGCCGCACGGATTGCTGATGCAAGCAGGCCCCGCCGCAGCAGGCAACCACCCCGGCCTCGCGCTTGTCGGCTGCGCCTCTGAATCGTAGGGTCGCTGGATGGTCGCCTTTTGCAAAAGAGCCCTCTTGCACGGTTCAATCGTGTGGATCGCGCTCGGCTGTGGCGATTCCAGCGAATCGGGCCCCTATGTCGTTGAAGGCAAGGTCGAGCATCCGTGTAGTACATACAGCTACAGCGCGTACCGCTGCCGGCACGACTACTCGGATCGCTGCCGCGTAAACCAGGCGACACGCATCAACTTCGAGGACGGCTGCTACGAAACCAATAGCCGGGGGCAAAACTGCACGGAGATCGAGGGTTGTGTCGAGGGCGAGTGGCTCGCGGAGGATTCCTACGGTCAAACGGTGATCATGAATGGCTGCGTCAATGACCCGCCACCTGGATCGCGCGCGATCTCGAATCCTTCCGAGGCCGTTCTTTCGGCCGGGGCTACGTCCTGCGAAGAGGTTTTTCTGGAGCGCAGAGAAGCGTGCGCACAGCTCTCGGTGGACGATTGCCTCGACAAAGGTGACGGCTGCCAGGTCCGCGTCGAGGATGTCATCGACCGGGAGAAGTTCTGCGACACGCAACAAGATAGGCACTTTTGTGAGTACGCGAGGGTGGGCGTAACGCTTGGAATCATCCATTGGCCCATTTGTCCCTACACGGAGTGCAACGGCGACGAAGGGCCCTACGAAGGTTGCCTCGAGCCGAGTGTCTGTGTTTGGACGACGGACGAGGAGAGTCAATGCTTGCCGACGTGTGACCTGGCAGAACCGCAGTGCGCCGAGAACGAAGTGTGCCAACCGCTCCTCAGGCGAACCTCGGACGGAGTCTTCGAGACGGTCGACGTGTGCGCTCGATGATCAGGACTGGCTTTGGAGCCTTACTGCTTCTCTTGGCCGCTTGTAGCGACACTTCGGGCGTCGGTGGTGACGGGGGTGAAGGTGGGACTGCTGGGAATGCGCCGCCGGTGATCGACGCGCCTGGCACCTGCTTCGAGGTGTTCGGGCCGAACGGCGTGTGTTTCCCGCCGAGGGCCCATGACCTTGGTGTCGTCGAGGTCGGGGACGCCCGCGAAGTGCGCCTCGGGTTCTTCAATTATTGCAACGACACCGAATCGCAGATCGTCGAGACGCTCATCCTGGAAGGCGACGGCCTCTCCCCGAGCACGGATTTCGAGATCACGAACGCCCCTACACCGGGTGAGCCGCTCGAATTCGAGGGAACCGAAAGCGTCGATATCAGGCTCTCGCCGAGCTTCGCGGGCTGGCATCGGGCGCGGGTGCGCTTTCGCGTCTCTCACGGCTACTATGATTTCGACCTCGTCTCAGAAGCGGTCGACCCGGGTGAGAGCCCGGCGCCCTTCGACACCGATTGCCTCGAGCTCGCGCCCACGATGACGTTCAGCGCGACCGTCGGAGAAAGCTCTGGGATGTTCGTGGAAGCAAGCGGCGACTGCGATGCCGAGCTCGGGTCGTTCCACATCGTTCTGGTAGCCTCCGAGCTCAGCGGCAACGAAGACGGTGCGTTCAGCGTGGACCGCGCCGAGGCCGGGCGCGCCCTCGTTTCTCTGAAAGAGATCTGACCGACGTTGGCGGTGCACGGCAGGCGCCCACGGCCGTCGAGACGGCTCTCGACGAGCGTGAGAACGATGGCTACCGGTCGAAGGTGACTGCTCTGCACCCGGAGAGGGGGCTCTCCACGTGCCCTGAGTGAGTTCGGCGAGGCGAAAAGCGAATCCCGCACGCAACTCGGCGCCGCCGTCTTCGAGACACGGCCGCCAACAGCTTGAGAAGCCTCTGAGGTCTACGGGCCCGGCCCGCAGCGCGCGCCGTGGAACACGCGCATCCACCAAGTGCCCGAGGGGAAGCAGGCGTCACGGTCTCCGCCCATCCATTTCGCGAGCGCGCGCTGGTACTGAGCCTTGAACGCGCGGAGTCGCCGCACCGCCTCGGTCGCCACGGCTCGATTCCCTGCCGCCGCGAACTGCGGATTGAGCGCCCCAAACACCTCGTAGCTCGAGGCTCGCTTGGTGTGCGGCAGGCGAAGCACGCGCTTCGGTCCAATGAAGGAGCGACCGGTGCGCCTCGCCTCGTTCCACGCGCTGTGTTCTCGTTCCCGTACTCGCGCCGCGATGCGCTCACGGGCGAGGTCAGGCCCGTACTCCAGCTCGAGCGACACTGGCATCTCCAAGGCGAGCTCGATTTCGCTCGACCATCTCGAGCTGTTTGGGTCGAAGTAGTGCGGAGGGCGCTTCACGTGGACCACGCGTGTGCCGATGTCGGCCGGCAAGGTCTTGGCCCCCGGCCAGTC
>CAJIBU010000210.1_pt1 | contig 40807 bp, 34 predicted proteins | sample 9199451 | NCBI WGS metagenome assembly CAJIBU01 (sample SAMEA7708315, study PRJEB35096) | sediment metagenome | biome: marine neritic benthic zone biome [ENVO:01000025]; feature: sediment [ENVO:00002007]; material: shallow marine sediment [ENVO:03000034] sea grass bed [ENVO_01000059] ... | reverse complement strand
TCATCCCCACCCCGCCGCCCCCACGCGAGCGCCTAGGCCGCCCCGTTCGACGGAGTCTCGTATCGGTTTTTTTCCGCCCCGTTTGCGTGTCGACGCGCTCTACTCCGCGGCTTCTACATCCGACGCGTCCACCGTGTCGAAGTGGATCGCGTCGTCGGTGCCGCTCGCCGCGATGTGGTCGCCGCGTTCGACTTTGCCGCCTAGGATGGCGGCGGCGAGTGGGGCCTCGATCAGGCGACCGATGATGCGGCGCATGGGGCGTGCGCCGAGCTCTGCGTCGTAGCCGCCGAGCCGGGCGAGCGCGTCGATGGCGGACTCGTCGATGCGGAGCTCCACGCCCTGCCGGTCGCGGAGCTGAAGGGCGACGCCCGCGCACATCCGGCGCGCGATTTCGCCGACCTCGTCTCGGCTCAGCGCGCCGAAGAAAAGCGGCTCGTCGATGCGGTTCCAGAGCTCCGGCGGAAGCGCGCGCCTCGCTGCCTGAAGCGCGGAGGACAGCCCCCGACCCCGACTCGGGGAGCTCTCGTCGCGAAACCCAATCGAGCCTTGGCCACCACCCTGGAGGGCACCGAGGTTCGACGTCATGACGACGATCGTGTGGGTGCAGTCGACGGTTCGGCCCTTGCCGTCGGTGAGACGGCCGTCTTCCAACAGGGGGAGCAGTGACTGCAGCACGTCGATGTGCGCCTTTTCGATCTCGTCGAGCAAGACCAGCTGGTAGGGCCTGTGGCGGATCGCCTCGGTGAGCTGGCCGCCTGCGTCGTGGCCGACGTAGCCCGGCGGTGCGCCGACGAGCTTAGCGACCGTGTGAGACTCGCTGAGCTCGCTCATGTCGATCCGCGTCATCGGGCAGCCCATGAAAAAGAGCTCGTTGAGCGCGCGAGCGGTTTCGGTCTTGCCGACCCCGGTTGGCCCAAGAAACAAGAACGTCGCGAGTGGCCGGTGCCCGTGGAAGCCCGCCGCCCCTTTCCGCAAAGCGTCAGCGATGCGCTTCATCACGTCCAAATGACCGACCACGTGCTCGGCCAAATGCGCTTCGAGCTCGAGCAACCGCTGCGAGTCGCTGACGAGGAGCCGCTCGACGGGCACGCGAACTTTCTCGGCGATGACCTGAGCGACCGCCTCCAGATCGACGGTGCTTCCACCTCGCCGACGAGTGCGCGCACCGGCGAGGTCGAGCAGCCCGATCGCTTTGTCGGGAAGCGTCTGCTCGGACATGTAGCGCACGGAGAGCTCGACGGCGGCTTCGACGGCGGCCGGCTCGTACGCGATGCCGTGGTGGACTTCGTAGCGCGGCGCGATTCCGCGGAGGATCTCGATCGCGTCGTCTGCGCTCGGCTCCGCGATGTGGATCGGCGAAAAGCGCCGTGCGAGCGCGGCGTCCCGCTCGACGTACTTGCGATACTCGGCGTCGGTCGTCGCGCCGATGCAGGGAAGCTCGCCGCGCGCCAGCGACGCCTTGAGCTCGTGCGCAAGGTCGTCGGGTGCGTCGCCTCCGGTGAACAGCGCGTGCACCTCGTCGATGAACAGCACGATCCTTCCGTTGGCCCGCTTCACCTCGAACTGAAGCCGCCGCATTCGCTCGGAGAGCGCGCCGCGAACGCCGGTGCCCGACACGAGACCACCGGCCGAAAGCTCGACCACGATGGTTCCCTCGAGCCCACGAACGCCGGCGCCGCCGTGCGCGAGCCGCCGAGCGAGCCCTTCGACAATCGCGGTCTTTCCGACACCGGGCGGGCCGACCAGAATCGGGTTGTTCGAGCGGCGCCGCGCCAAGACGTCGAGGAGCCGCTCGATCTCGTCGTCGCGCCCGATCACCTCGTCGATGCGGTCGAGCGAGGCCATTTCGGTGAGGTTGCGACCGAGCTTGGCGAGCGTCGGGTACTTGGTCGCATCGAGCGAAAACGGCGACGACGGAACGACGAGCGCCTCGTCGATTTCCTCGGCGGCACCTCGGACCAAGGCGTCCGGCGCCGGCTCGAGAATCGGCTCCTCGTCGGGCGTTTCGACGCGCAGCTCGATCAGCGGCGCCGGCGACGACTTCCTTCGAGCGGATGGGCGCGAACGCCTGTTCGGCGGCGGAGTCGCAGGCGCGGACGACGGGGCTTTCGGCCGAGCGTGCGTTTGCGGCTGAAGCGCACCGTGCACGGCCTCCTGCACGCGCCTCGAGCCCGCGCCGATCAACTCGAGACTCCGATGCGCGGCGCTCCGCGCGTCCCTCGCGATCGAGAGCAGGAGGTGCGCTGGCAGCACCTCGGGCGCACCGGTGGCCTTTGCCAATCGGTAGGCTCGCTCGACCGCTCGCTCGAGCGCGCTCGGCGGCTCCGCGTCGACGACGCGAATCGCACTGAGAAGATCGCTTTCTCGAACGCCGAGCCCCGAGAGCAGCTCCCCCATCGGACCGCCGCTCTGGAGCATCACCAGCACGAGATAGGCGGTCGACGGGCTGTGTGCGCGCCGCTGTGCCTCGCGCTGCGCGCGCGCGACCAGTCCCTTGACCCCCCCTCCGACCGTCGTCATCGAGCTCCGTCCCTCGCTCCGAGTTAGCGGTCGCGGCGGCGCCGGACAACTTTTCGACCGCGTGTTTCAGGGGCCGCGCGCCGAATCCTACATTTCCGCACCTCGTCACCCTGTTACTGGAAAGTTCCAGTTGTTAGCTTGGTTCGTGGACCCGCAACTGGGGAGCATGCCTTGAACCTTCGTCTCGCACTCGCGGCCACGCTGGTGGCCCTTTTTGCCTCGCCGGCCCTGCCCGGCCCCAACGCCGACGCGGCTGCCGGCCTACGGGCGAAGATCTACCTCACGCAAAAGGGCGTGCCGCGGTCTTTGTCCGAGTCGGGCGTGATCCGGTTCGCACGCGCCAACAAGGCGATTCGCCTGCGCGAGACGACCGAAGCGCCCATCGAGGACCGGCATTGGAGAGCAACGCTGGTGGCCAACTTCAACCGGCCGGTCGGCGACTCCGAGTTCGAGGTGCTCTTCTACGACATCCAAACCGCTGAGCGGAAGTTCATCGCACCGGCGATGACCGTGTTCGTCAGCGATAAGAACCAGCGGACGATCGTCCACAAGCTGCGGATGAAGAGGCCCCAGTTCGAGCCCAACCGGAGACTCGAGATGGTCGTCACGGTCCGACGGCAAGAGGTCGGGCGATATCGCTTTCAAATTCTCGGAGACAGGGTACAGAGTAGCGGCGAAGTCACCTTCACGGATGACGAAGCCCGCTGAACCGTGCCCACCATCGATGACGTCATCAAGCGAGCCGAAGGCGGCTCCCTCGACCCCGTGTACGTGCTTCAGGGCACGGAGCGCCTGCTGATCGAGCGAGCCGCCGATGCGGTTCGAGCGGCGGTCGATTCGAGCGGCGCACCCGGCTTCAACGTCGACCTGTTCGACGGCAAAGGCCTCGACGCCGCGACCGTCATCGCCGCGGCCCAGACCCTGCCGATGATGGCGGACCGCCGCTTGGTGCTCGTCCGCCATACGGACGCGATGACGCCCACCGAGCAGGCGAATCTCGCTCCATACATCGACGATCCGAGCGAAACCACGTGCCTGGTGCTGACCGCTGACAAGCTCGACGGACGGGCGAAGCTCGTCAAAGCAGCCAAGAAGCGCGGCGCGTTCGTCGAGGCGAAACCGCTGCGCGGCCGTGAGCTTCGAGAGTTCATTCGCAGCGAGGCGTCGGGACGCGACCACGCGATCGCGCCGCAAGCGGTGGAGACGCTACTCGACGCGGTGGGCGAAGACCTCGGCGCTATCGATGACGCGCTCGAACGGCTCTCGCTCTTCGTCGGACCGGGTCAGCGCATCGACGCCGACGCAGTGCTCAAGTGCGTCACCCGAATTCGCGTCGAATCGATTTGGAGCCTCGTCGACGCGATCGGGCTCCGAGACACGCGACAAGGCGTCGCCGCAGCCCAGTCTCTTCTCGACGACCGCGAGCCGCCCCTTCGACTGCTCGCGATGGTTGCACGCCAGCTACGCATCGTGGCCCGCATGCGAGAGGCGCTCTCCGAAGGCCTTCGCCCGCAAGAGGCCGCGAAGCGCGCTGGCGCGCCGCCCTTCAAAGCGCGCGATCTGACCGAGTCCGCGCGGCGCTTCACCGCGGAGAGCCTCGGCCGTGCTTTCGCGGTCATCGCGGAAACCGACCGCGCGCTCAAGGGCAGCAAACGGCCTCCGGACGTCGTCCTTCAAAGCGCCGTGCTCGAGCTCTGCGCAAGCGGCCGCTGAGACGTCAGCCGTCGAGCGAGTGGACCTGATGGGTGAGCCGGGCGATGTACCGGGAACCGGTCTTTCGGTGGTAGATGCCCTTCGAGACGGCCCCGTCGATACGGCTGACCGCTTCGGTGAGCGCCTTCTTGGCGGCGCCGGCATCGCCGGCCTCGATGGCCGCTCGGACCCGCTTCACGCACGTACGCACCCCGGTGCGGATGTGACGGTTGCGGGCGGTGCGCTTGACCGTCTGGCGGACTCGCTTTTTTGCTGAGGCGTGGTTGGCCACTCTACGATTCTCCCCGTGAGGAAGGCGGGTGGTAGCCCTGCCCCGGAATGCTGTCAAGCCGGTGACAAGACCCTTGCCAGCCCCGCGCCAAGCAGGCATACACGCTCGTGTCCCGACGCCGGCAAACGCTGAATTGGCTCGCTAGGCTCGTGACCGAGCGCCAGAGCCTCGTGGTCTGGGGCTGGGTGCTCATCACCCTGGCGTTTGCGACCCAGATCCCCAAGATCAAGGCCGATCCGGCGCCCGAAAAGCTGCTCTCGTCGTTCGAGGGCGAGGAATACGCCCTCATTCAGCAGCGCTTCGAGGAGTGGTTTGGCAGGCGCCGCGAGGCCGTCCTCATCCTCGTCGAAGCCGACGACGTCCTCTCACGCGAGAGTCTCCAGCAGATCCACGACATCTCCCTCTACTTCGCGGAGAAGTCCTGGGTATCGAAGGTCGCGAGCCTGACCACGCTCAACATCCCCCGACGTGTGAAGGCTGACGACGGCGGCGATGAACCGGGCGCCGACGGGCTCGAGGAGGTGGGCGGCCCCGACGATGAGGGCGACCTCGACGACCTCGATGACCTGGACGATCTCGACTCGCTCGATCTCGATGAGGATGACGCCCAGGGCGACCTCGAGGACGACGCGTTCAACGCGCTCCTCGACATCATCGAAAGCGACCCGGAGCGCTTCCCGGGGGGCATCGCAGAGGTTGGTCCCGCGCTCTCCGCCGAGCTCAAGACAGACCCGATCGTCCAAGGCGCCGAGGTCACAGACGAAGAAGCCGCGGAGCTCGCGCAGGCGATCCAGGGCAATCCGCTGCTCGTCGGTCGACTTCTCGACGAAGACCACACGCTCGCCGGCATCGCCCTGCAGCTCCCCGAGCTCGGGCCCAAAGAGATGCGGCGAGCGATGAACGAGCTTCGAGAAGGCCTCGAGCGCGCCGAGTTCCAGGACTTCCAGCTTCACGTCGGCGGCTTGCCGTACCTCCGGAGCCTCACCGTCACCAACATGCGCAAGGACAACATCCGGCTGATCCCGCTGATCGTGCTGATCTGCCTCGTGCTCCTGACGCTGTCGTTCAGGTGGTTGCCGGGGGTGTTGCTGCCACTCGCCGCAGTCGCCATCACCGCGGTCGTGACGGTTGGGGGGATGGGCCTCTTCGGGGAGCCCATGAACATCCTCAACAACGTGATCGTGCCGCTCCTGATCATAATCGGCATCAGCGACGCGACGCATTTAATTCAGCGCTATCGAGACGAGGTCAAGCTCGAGGGCGAAACCGATCGAAACGCGTCCGGGCGTAGAACCGTGCGCGCCATCGCGGTCGCCTGCATGCTGACGTCCGCCACCACCGCCGTCGGGCTCGCATCACTCGTGGTCTCCAAGACGGTCATGCTGCGCCACTTCGGTCTCACCTCCGGCATCGGCGTGATGATCTCTTACCTGGTCATCATCACCTTCGTGCCCGCGATCTTGACCTGGGTGAGACCCCCCAAGCGCGACGAAGTCCGGCGCGAGCGCACCAGCATGTTCACCAACGTCACGAGCGGCCTCGTGGCCAGGCTGCTCCGGTGGCGCTGGCTCGTGCTCGGCGCCACGGCTCTCTTCACAGCCGGCGCGGCCTACGTCGCGAGCCACATCACGGTCGATCACGCGCTTCTCGACCAGTTCGACGAGAGCGACCCGGTGTACACCACCACCCTTCTCATCGAGGAAAAGCTCGCGGGGGTGCGCCCGCTCGAGGTGGTGTTGGTCAGCAGCGAAGAGAACCACTTCACCGAGCCCGAGATGGTCGAGCGAATCCAGAAGATTCGAAACTGGGCGGCGCTTCGCCCCGAGATGATCCGAACGCTCAGCTACGGCGACATGCTCCGCGAGTCGTACGCGCTGCTCGCCGACGATCCGGGCGTGCGCGACGAGACCTTCAAGAGCGCCAAGCAGGTGCGAGGCCTCGTCACGATGATGAGCCAACGAAAACCGAGCCCTCTCACCGACTGGATGACCGAGGACGGCCGCAAGGTGCGCGTCCAGTTCAAGCTGCGCGACGTCGGAGCGCAGGCCACCATGAAGTTCCTAGACGACCTCGAGGCTGAAATCGAAGACGAGCTCGGCAGCGACGAGACCATCGACGTGTCGTTCACCGGCGAGGCGTACACGGGTTCACGCGGGCAGGCGGCCGTCGTGAGCGACCTCCTCGGGAGCCTCCTCGTGGCAATCGTCGTGATCTTTTTGCTCCTCGCGTTTTTCTTCCGGAGCGTGCGTCTCGGGCTTCTGAGCATCCCGCCGAACCTGATTCCCTTGGTCGCAACGATGGCCTACATGGTCTGGCGCGAGATCCCGCTCAACGTGTCGACGGTCATCATCTTTTCGATCAGCCTCGGCCTCGCCGTCAACGGCACCATCCACGTGCTCGCCCGTTTCCGAGAGGAGATGCACCACGGCATCGGCCGCGAAGCCGCACTGGTTCGCGCTGCGCGAGGCACGGGACGCGCGATCGTGATTTCGTGCCTCACGCTGATGGCCGGATTCTCGGCGCTGCTGCTGAGCAACTTCGTCCCCGTCCGGCATTTCGGAGAGCTGATCGCTATCACGATCGGGGGATGCCTCATCGCCACGCTGATCGTGCTGCCTCCGCTGCTGCGGGTTGCCGGCGGCACGGGCGGCGTGCGAGTGACCGAAGATACCTAGGCGTCGAGCCGCTCGATCACGGCAGAGGCAAAGCCCTCGGTGTCGAGGTCGCCGCCGAGGTCGCGGGTCTTTTGCCCCTCGGAAAGCGCCTGGTTGTATGCCTCTCGAATGCGGGACGCCGATGCACGGCAAGCCTCGTCGCCACGCGTGTTGGCGATGTGGTTCAGCATCATCACGCTGGACATCAGCAGTGCGAGCGGGTTGGCTACCCCCTTGCCCGCGATGTCGGGCGCCGAGCCGTGCACCGCTTCGAACACCGAATAGTCCTCACCGATGTTGGCGCCCGGAATCACCCCGAGGCCTCCGACGAAGCCCGCACACAGATCGCTGAGCACGTCGCCGTAGAGGTTTTCGAGCAGTAAGACGTCGAAACGCGTCGGGTCCTGCACGAGCTTCATGCAGCCCGCATCGATGATCAGCTCTTCGTATTCGATGTCGGTGAAGCCGCCTTCCATGCGCACGTCGCGAGCGCACCGAATGAACATCCCGTCGGTGAGCTTCATGATGTTGGCCTTGTGCATCACCGTGACCTTCTTGCGGCCGCGGTCGCGCGCGTATTTGAACGTGTACTCTGCGATGCGGCGGGAGGCGCGCTCGGTGGCGACCTTCAGGCTGGTCACGACCCCGTCCGTGATTTCGTTCTCGATGCCGCTGTAGAGCCCTTCGGTGTTCTCGCGCATCACGACGAGATCGACGTCCTGGTATCGGGTCTCGACGCCGGGAAGGTTGCGGACGGGCCGCACCGCGGCGTAGAGATCGAGCCGCTTGCGAAGCTGCACGTTGACCGACGTGAACCCCTTGCCGACCGGCGTTGTGCAGGGCCCTTTGAGGGCAACGCCCCGGTCTCGCACCGCCTCGAGCGTGCTCTCGGGAAGCACCTCGCCAAGCGATTCGAGCGCCGCCACCCCCGCGTGGTGTTCCTCCCATTCGACGGGCGCGTCCGCCGCGGAGAGCACGCGTACCACGGCCTGAGCCACTTCGGGTCCAATCCCGTCTCCGGGGATGAGTACGATCTTGTGCGTTGCCATTTCCGTCTCCCGGCCCCAAGACTAGCGCTTGCCTGCGAATCGCCAATGCGCTTGAAGGGGAAATATGGCTGAAACCGACACCGTCGTGCGCGCGATGACCGACGACGGTGCTTTTCGCATCGTCGCCGCCCGCACGACCGACACGTCGCGGTCCGTCGTGGAGGCCCAAGATCTCTCCGGCGACCTCGCCAACGACATGGCGAGCCTGGTGACTACCTCGGTGCTGTACCGTGAAACGATGGCCCCCTCGCTCCGGGTGCAGTGCATCGTAGGCTTCGCGCAGGAAGGCGGCCAAATCGTCGCGGACTCACACCCCGAGGGCTGGACTCGAGGGCTGGTGCAGCCAAAGCGCGAAGGCGGGGCGCCGGACCTGCGGACCGACCCGGCCACCCTGCAGATGATGCGCACGCTTCCACGCTCCGACGTCCACCGGGGTGTCGTCGAGGTGCCCGAAAGTGGGAATCTTTCCGAGGCCTTCATGCGTTACATGCAGCTATCGGAGCAAATCGTATCCATGATCTCTCTCGGGTCGGCGATGGACGGGGATCCACCTGCAGCCGGGGGTTTCGTCGTGCAGCTTCTGCCGGAGGCCGCCGAGGCCGAGGCCGCGATGAAGACCATGACGGAGCGCCTCGAAAATTTCGTCGAGATTCGAGACCGGCTCCAGCGAACCGACGCCGCCCCATCCGAGCTGATCGAAGCGATCTTCGAAGGCATGCCCTTCACTTGGCTTCACACGAGCGAGATCCGTTTCGGCTGCCAGTGCAGCCAGCTTCGCGTCATGACGACGCTCAGCCTTCTCGATCGCGACGACATCCAAGAGCTCGTCGACGAAGGCGAGCCACTGAGCATCGGGTGCGACTACTGCGGCGCTTCGTACACCGTGGAAGTCGCCCAGCTTCAGGGCCTTCTCAACCCGAGCTAGGCGCCCCGGCTTTCTTGCCGGGACCGTCACCTCGTGCGCATCCTTTCGCCGATGTCCGACGAGCGCGCTGAAACCTCGGGCGGGGAGATCGTTCGTCGCGCCGGTGTGGTGGCTGCGGGTACGCTGACGTCGCGCATTCTCGGTGCGGTGCGAGATGCCGTGATTGCCGCGGTGTTCGCGCTCGGCGCGACGGATGCGTTCTGGTTGGCGTTCACGATTCCAAACGCGCTCCGCGTGCTGCTAGGCGAAGGCGCGGTTTCGGCGGCGTTCGTGCCGGTGTTCACCGAAGTACGGGAGCGTGAGGGGAAGGCCCGCGCACGGGAGTTCTTCCGAAACCTGGTCGGCGCATCTGCCGTCGTGCTGCTGCTCGTCACAGTCGCTGGGGTCGCGCTCGCTCCGTACCTGGTCAAGGGATACGCGTGGGGATTTCAGCGCGACCCTTCGCTCTACGAAGCCACCGTCGCCCTGACGCGCGTTCTCTTCCCTTACATCTTCTTGATGGGGCTCTCCGCGCTGGCGATGGGCGCTCTCTATGCGTGCAAGCGCTTTGCGGCCCCAGCATTCGCGCCCGCGCTCTTGAACGTCTCTTTCATCGCCGCGGCGCTGATCGTGGCGCCGATGCTGAAAGACCTCGGCTGGCCGGCGATCTTCGCGTTGGCGATCGGAGCGCTTCTCGGCGGCACGCTTCAGCTCCTCGCGCAGATCCCGTCGCTCCGAAAAGAAGGCCTCGCCGTGCGCCCGCGCATCGGGTTCGGCGACATCTACGTTCGCAAGTGCGCGCGGCTGCTCGTGCCGCTCCTCGCCGGCCTCGGCGTGTACCAGCTCAACGTGCTTCTCTCGCGCCTGTTTGCATCCTTCCTGCCGACCGGAAGCGTGAGCTATCTCTACTACGGACAGCGCCTCGCAGAGATCCCGCAGGGCATGTTCGCGCTCGCGATCGCATCGGCCGCCCTGCCCTCCCTCAGCGATGCGGTCGCTCGCGGCCAAGAAGACGAAGCCCGGCGCCTCTTTCGCGACGCGCTTCGGCTGTCGCTCTTCGTCGCGGTGCCGGCAGCCGTGGCCCTCGCAGTGCTCGCCGAGCCCGCAGCGACGATGTTTTTCGGGCGGGGGCGATTCGACGCGGCGGCGGTGCACGAGACCGCGCGTTCGCTCGTCTGGCAGGCCGCCGGCATTTGGGCGGTGGCTTCGGTGCGCACCGTGGTCCCGATGTTTCACGCGCACAACGACACCCGCACGCCGGTGGTCGCGAGCGCGATGAACCTCGTCGTCTTCGTCAGTCTCAGTTTGGCCCTGATGGGGCCGATGCAGCACGCCGGCCTCGCGGCCGCGACGACCGCAGCCGCCGTCGTCCAGCTCGGCGCGCTCCTCTGGCTGCTTCGAAGGAAGTCGGGGCCTCTCGGCATGCAGGACGTGAGCCGGAGCCTCGTCCGAATCGTCGCCGCGAGCGCTGGGATGGCGGCCGTCGTTTGGGCCGGAGCGCAGCTTGGCGATTGGAGCCGAGGCGGCAACGACCCCGTGAATCTCATGATATTCGTGGGAACGGTCCTCGGGGGCCTCGCCGTGTATCTCGCGCTCGCAGCCGTGCTCGGCGCGCCCGAGCTCACCGATCTGAAGAGCGCCCTTCGACGCCGCGCGCGTGCGCGCGCATGAAGGAGCGCTAAAGACCGCGGATGGACGTGCTCGACGCCCAATTCGTCGCCGGCGCGACGGCCCTCGAAAAGCTTCCCGCGCCGACGTTTGCCGAGGTCGCGTTCGCGGGCCGCTCCAACGTGGGCAAGTCGAGCCTCATCAACGACCTCGTGCGGCGCAAGAAGCTCGTGCGCACGAGCAGCGATCCCGGGTGCACCCGGGCGATCAACGTCTTTCGCGTGCGGCTGCGAGAAGACGATCAGGAGGGCCATCTCGATCTCGTCGACCTGCCCGGCTATGGCTACGCGCGGCGCAGCAAGGCCGAGCGCGCCTCCTGGGGCCCGCTGATCGAAGGGTTTCTACGCGAGCGGCCCGGCCTTCGCGGCGCCGTGGTCATCGTCGACGTGCGTCGTGGCCTTCAAGAAGACGACGTGCAGCTTCTCGAGTTCCTCGAGGCGGTCGACGTGACGCCGATCGTCGTCGCGACCAAGATCGACAAGCTACCCGCCAGCAAGCGAAAGCCTGCGGTGGCTGCCCTCCGTCGCGACGTCCGGCTCCCGGTCCTGGCGTACAGCGCGGTCACGGGCGAGGGAAGAGAAGCGCTTTGGAAGCGTCTCCTCTCCGTCAGCAGCATCCAGCCCACCGAAATTATATAGGGGACAGTCCCCTTTTTTCGTTCACCGTTCCAGGTCGAGCTGCAGCTTCTGGTTCGGGTCGCGGAGCTTCAGGTTGGACGGGTCGCCGAGGATCAGGCCCGGTTCTTGGGCGCCGCCGGGTGTGGGCACGGGCGGCGCACCCACGTTGGGCTCGGGTAGCTGCAGCCCGCCCGCGGGGGCGCCGGTGGCGCTCGCGGAGGGCGCGCCGAGCATTTCATCGAGAAACTGGCGAGCCTCAGCGCGCTTCTCGCTCGGAAGCCGCTCCACCGCGGCGGCCGCGGTTTCGGACGCAAGCGCGTCGTCGCCGGCCTCAGCGAACACCCGCGCCGCCTGAATCAGCAGCTGCCAGTTGTCGGGGTCGAGCGCGAGCGCACGCTTCATCTTCTGCGCAGCTGCGATCGAATCATCGCGTTCGAGGTCGTATTGCGCCCAAACCGTCCAGAGCATCGGCGAATCCGGAGCCATCTGCTCGGCGCTCTGGAGCTCGACCAGGGCGCGGTCCGGGTCGCCGAGGCCGAGGAGGATCGTCGCCAGCATGACGTGCGCGCGGCCGTATCGAGGCCACCGTTCGAGCACGTCGGCGACGATGCGCTGCGCCTCGTCGAACTGCGTCTGCGCGGCGCTGGGCTCGCCGTTCATCCGCAGGAACGCCGCCTGGGCGAGCAGCAGCTGCACCAGGTTGAGCTGGCGAGGACCGTCCGGACGGAGCTGGCGCGCGGATTCGAGCTCCTCGAGCGCCTGCGGAAGGCCCCCCGACTCGATCAGAATCGTCGCGTTGACGCTGCGAAGCATTGGCGAAGTGGGGTCGAGCTCGAGCCCGCTCTGCACGAGTGGAAGCGCTTTGGCGCCGTCCCCCGAGCGCGAGAAGATACGCGCGCTCTCGGTGCCGAGCGCGGCGGCGATCGCCTCGGTGTCACGCAGCACGCGAACCGACGCCTCGTCGACTCGTCCGCCGCCCCACGGGTCGAAATACGACGACGGCTCCGCCGCGTCGTCTTCGTAGACAGCGGTCACGAAGTACCCGAAGAGGCCTGAAGGATCCGGCGGCGCGCCGGTGTCCTGCAGCTTCCAGGCTTCGGCAACCATCGCGCGCTGCCCCTGGCTGCGAAGAAGCGAAACCATCGCGGCGGCGAGCTCGAGCGGGTAGACTTTCACCCGCTCGTCGCTCGACTCGAGCGCCGCGAGCAGTGTTTCGGCCGTGCGCACCTCGCGGGGGAGCGGCCCCTCGAGCGGCCAGCGGACGGTCTCGCTCGAAAGCTCGTTTGCGAGAGCAGCCGGATCGTCCGGCCAACCGTCGGTGCCGGCGGGTAGCAGCAGCATCGCCTGATAGGCGCCGACGTCGACCCGATCGCGCTCGAGATAGGCGGCCAGCTCTTTTGGGGCGAGGGGTCGAAGGGGCGGCGTGTCCTCTAGTGTGATCACGTTCGCCCGGTAGACCCCATATCCGATGCCTGCGGCTGCGACGACCAGCGCCGCCGCGATCATCCAGCGGCTCTTCGGGGACGGCGGCTCGGCGCGGCTCACCGGCTCGACGGCGCCTCGACGCATGCAGTGAGGACACCGCGGCTTCGCCTCGGCCTCCTCGGGGACGAATTCACGGTCGCAGTGGGCGCAGAAATACGTCGTCGCCATGGCGCGCGAGCATAGGGCTACGGGGTCGGCTCGTCGACCGGCGGGTCGGGCACGAAACCGCCCTTGTGGAGCCTCGCAAAGGCAAAGCCACATTCCTTGGCGCGCCCTTCGAGCCACTCGTCGTCCCAAAGCGAAACTTCACAGGCCATGTCGCCGAAGTCGATCTCGAGTTGAGGCTTGGCCTCGCTCGGCCGCACTCGGTCTCGTGTGGTGGACTCGAGGGCGCAGCAGTCGAGCTCGCGGAGCCGGCCAACGAGCTCGGCGTAGTCGTCTTTGGACACCTCGTGCGACACGCTCATCATCGTGCCGTTCGGCGAGCGGCGCATCACGACCATTTCGCGGCCTGCTTCGAGCACGGCGTGCATGCTGTCTCGCTCGTCGCTCCGGCTGACCACGCTCCAGGAGACCACGACCGTCTCTGGCGCAACCTTGGGCAGGGCCACCTCCGGCTTCCGTTCGCCGCTCTTGCAGCCGAGCACGAGCAGCCCGGCGCACGCCAAGGTTTTCCACATGCCGGTCACTAGATCACGGCGGAAGAGTAAAGTCCACCGCGTGCACCCGAGGTCTTCGGGTTCATACTGCGCCCGGTGGAGCCCGAGCTCGACTGCCTCACGTGTGGCGCGTGCTGCCGAAGCGGCACCGACGGTCGCATTCTCATCCCGCCCGAGGATCTGTTGCGCTGGCGCGGGCTCGGGCGCCACGACATCGCGGCCGCAGTGCAGCCTGGCCACTTCGGCATGGTCGGCTTCGCCACGCGCGCCGACGGCTCGTGCGTGCACCTAGGCACCCAAACCAACCCCAACGCTTGCAGCATCTACGACATCCGCGGCACCACCTGCCGCACCTTCGAAAAGGGCAGCCCACAGTGCCTGGAGTTCCGCCGCGACGCGGCGGTTGCCAGGCGGGCGTGAGATCGGGTACCACCGGCCCATGCTGCGCCGGAGCATGCTTGCTGCTGCGCTGGGGGTGGGCGCTCTCGCCGCACTCGCACCGGCCTCTCGAGCCGAAGTGCCGCCCGATGAGGTTGGACAGGTCGCACGCTTGCCCGATGTGGCCGGCGAGCACTGGGTCTGGGTTCCAGACCGCGTGCTGCGGCACTCGATCCTGCTCGACGGCGACACCGGCCGCATGCTCGGCGCGATCGACAGCGGTGCGCAGATCACCCCCAAGCCCCCGCTCTGGTCGCGCTCCCGCAGCGAGATCTACAGCGTCGACACCGTCTACTCGCGCGGCCACCGCGGCACTCGCCGAGACTTCGTCGTCATCTACGACGCAACGACCCTCGACGTCGAAGGCGAGGTCGAAATTCCACCCAAAGCAGCGGACACCAGCACTGGCATCGCGCTCATTGGGCTGCTCGACGGCGACCGATTTCTGGTCGCGATGAACCAGTCGCCCGGCGCCTCGGTGACGGTCGTCGACCTCGAGGCCAAGCACGTCGCGAGCGAAGTTCAAACCGCGGGGTGCGCAGGGGTGTATCCCGCCGGGCCGACGCACTTTGGGATGCTCTGCGGCGACGGAACCGCGCTCGCGGTACACCTCGACGAGAACGGCGAGCTCGACCACGTCGCGCGAAGCGCACGCTTCTTCGACGTGGTCGCCGACCCGGTCACCGAAAAAGGCGTGCGCGACGGCGCCACCTGGCTTTTCGCATCATTCGAGGGCTTCCTTCACGCCGTGAGCTTCGAGGGCGACGCCCCCGCTCCAAGAGCCCCCTGGTCCCTGTTCACCGAGCGGGATCGCGACCGCGGCTTGCGGATCGGCGGTGCACAGCACCTCGCGTTCCACCGCACCACCGGGCGCCTCTATTCGATCGTGCACGAGGGCGGGCCCGGCTCACACAAGGACCCCGGGGTGGAGATCTGGGTCTACGACGTCGCGTCACGAGAGAAGGTCGACACGTTCGAAGCTCCGAATTTGATCCCACCGTTCCTCGGCCCGCAGGCCGGCTTCGACGCTTCAGGCACGGTGGGCAAGATCTTGGGCTTCGTGCTGCCCAACATGGGCGTTCACAGCATCGCCGTGACGCGAGACGAAGCCCCCTTGCTCTTCGTTCGCCACGCCGATCTCGGCGCGGTCGGCGTTCTCGACGCCCGGAGCGGCGAGCACCTCCTCGACATCGGCGACACCGGCCTCTCGGGGGCCACCCTGGTGGTGCCGTGATCGACCCGGTCGTCGCGTTCTCCGCCCGCGCCGCGCTCGCCCTGCTGTTTGCGCTCGCGGCCTGGCACAAGCTCGGTGACGCCAAGCGCTTTAGCGGAGTCGTGCGTGCGTACCGAGTGGTTCCCCGAGGTTGGGAAGCTGCGGTGGCGCGCCTGCTTCCGTTGACCGAAGCCTCGGTGGCGCTCGGCCTCTGCTACGCGCCGGCTCGCGAGGTCGCGGCGCTCACCGCAGTCGGGCTGCTCTGGGTGTATTCGTTCGCGATCGCGGCAAACCTCGTCGCCGGCAACCGCAACATCGATTGCGGCTGCTTTGCAGCAAGCACCGTGGTGCCGCTGAGCGGCTGGCTGCTCGCACGAAACGCGCTTCTCATCGCTGCCGCGCTGCTGATCGCGCTTCCCGTGCGGCCGAGGGCGCTCGTGTGGATCGACGCGTTGACGGTAGTAGCGGCGCTGGTCACGCTTTCGCTGCTCTGGCTGGCCGGGCGGCGTTTGGCGCAAACCGGACCTTCTCTCCGGCGGCTCGGAGGCCCACAATGATCGACGCCCTCATCGTTTCCAACATCGTGCTGTGGCTCCTGGTCGTCGGGCTTGCCATCGCCGTGCTCGCGCTCGCACGCCAGATCGGGTTGCTGCACGAGCGCATCTCGCCCGTCGGGGCCCTTGCTCCGCAGGCGAAGGTCAAGGTCGGTGACGCCGCACCCGAGCTCGCGCTGATCGACATCCACAACCAGCCGGTGCAAATCGGTGGTCCGTCGGAGGACCAGAGCCGCACGCTGCTCTTCTTTCTGTCTCCCACCTGCCCGGTGTGCGATTCGCTTCTGCCAACCGTGCAGCGCGTCGCGCGCACCGAGGTGCCTCGGGTTCAGGTCATCCTCGCGAGCGACGGGGCGCTCAAGGAGCATCGCCGGTACGTCACCGAGAAGCACCTCGCACACCTGCCCTACGTGCTGTCGGCGCCGCTCGGCATTGCGTACGGCGTTGCGAAGCTGCCCTACGCGGTGCTGATCGACGACAAAGGGGTGGTCGTCGCCCAGGGCCTGGTCAACACCCGCGAGCACCTCGAGAGCCTGTTCGAGGCGCAGCGGCTCGGCGTGGCTTCGATCCAGGACTACCTCGAGGAGACGCGCCAATGAGTCGACTCGACCGGTGGTTCGAAGGCGCGACGCGCCAATCGGCGCGGAGGCTGTCGCGGCGGCACTGGCTTTCGCGACTCGGCGGCATTCTCGTCGGGAGCGCGGCCCTGCCTCTGCTACCGGTGGCGCGGGCCGCAGAAGAGAACCTGGTCGGCCCGGACGGGGTCAAGGGGCCCGAGGGCGACCCGGAGCGCTGCGAGTACTGGCGGCACTGTGCGATCGACGGGTTCTTGTGCAGCTGCTGCGGCGGCTCTCACGTTGCGTGCCCGCCCGGCACCGAGATGTCGCCGGTGACCTGGATCGGCACGTGCCGGAACCCCGCCGACGGCAAGGACTACATCATCTCGTACAACGACTGCTGTGGCCGAACCTTCTGCGGGCGCTGCATGTGCAATCGCAACGAAGGCGAGCGACCGATCTATCACTGGTATCGTAGCAACGATCTCAACTGGTGCGGCGGCGCCAAGCTGCAGACGTACAGCTGCTCGACCGCCATCGTCGTCAAGCTCGCAGCGGAAGCGCAGCCGGAGAAGTGAAGGCGCTGCTCGCGTTGCTGGGCTGCTTCGCGTGTGCGTCAACGGCAAGCGCCGACTCGTTCGTCGAGCACGACTACATTTTGAACTGCGCCGGCTGCCATCGGCTCGACGGCACTGGGTCAGCCACGGTGCCGTCGCTTGTCGCGATGCGCGAGCTCGTAGCCAAGCCGGGCACTCGCGAGTACTGGGTGCAGGTGCCCGGCGCCGCCCAGGCGCCCCTTTCAAACGAGCGCCTCGCCGCCCTGTTGAACTGGCTCGTGCTGCGATTCACCAAGGCCGCGCCGTCGCCACCCTACTCGGCCCAAGAAGTCGCACGCCTGCGCCAAGACCCGCTGAGAGACCCGCTAAGAAGACGAAAGGAGATCCTGAGCGGCAAGGTGAAGCGCTGACGCCGGCACTGTCGCTGCCACTGTCGCTGGCACTGACGCTGGCACTGACACTGTCACTGGCGCTGCCACTGTCGCTGCCACTGTCGCTGACGCTGACGCTGACGCTGACGCTGCCACTGTCGCTGTCACTGTCACTGTAAGACTGGCGCCCCCCCTGCCCCGGGCTCTACCCTGAGATGGGGGCCGATGTACGGGGCGGAAGACCTGCTGGAAGACGACTCTAGGCAAGCGCTCGAGCGAGCTCTTCGCACCTGGTGCCGCGACGGCTCGCCCTTTGCTCTCCTGCTCGTCGACTTGGACGGCTTTGCCGACGTGGGCGCGCGCTTTGGTTCGAACGTCGGCGACCTCTTGCTGTATGAAGTGGCCTCCCGGATTCGAGGAAAGGCCGGAGAGCACGCCCTCGTTGCTAGAAGCGGGCGGAGCGAGTTCGCAGTGCTGACCCGCGGTGTGAGCGCCATCGAAGACGCGGAGCAACTCGCGCAACGGGTGATCGAGCGGCTTCAGCAGCCGGTCACCGTCAACGGCACCGTCTTCCGGCTGAGCGCCAGCGTGGGCATCACCGTCTCGCCGCGCCAGAGCGGCCACTGGCGGCTCCTCCTCGAGGACGCCGACGCCGCGGTCCAAGACGCCAAGATGCACGGCCGCGGCCACGTCAGCATCGCCCCCTGAAAAGAAGGGGGACTGTCCCCTGTTTCGCGATTCGCGGGCGCTGACGCTGGCACTGTCGCTGGCACTGTCGCTGACACTGACACTGGCGCTGTCGCTGACACTGACACTGACACTGACACTGTCGCTGCCGCTGCCGCTGACTACCCTGATTATGATTTTTTATGAACACCGCGCGGGGCCCCACATTCGAGACCACCGTGTCGCGACGTTCTGGTACGGTCGAGTCCACGTTCTTGGATGGTGCAGAGCCGCATCAGCCTTGGCTTGGACGTAGATCGGAGAGCCTATGTGGAAGCGAATGATTGGGTTGGCGCTGACAGTCGTCTGTGCGCTTGGGACGCTGGGATGCAGCGAGGACACGGCAGGCGGACCGTCGGGGTCGGTCGACATCGGCCTCGAGATAGGCGGGTCGGCGCAGGTCGACGAAGTGGTGTACACGATCTTCGGAAACAACATGACGATGAGCGGCATCATCGACACCAGCGCACCGGGCGCAACGGCCTCGGTCGAGGTCTTTGGCATCCCGGAAGGCAGCGGTTACCGAGTGGAGCTGGTCGCCATCATCGGCGACGCGGAGCCTTGTCGAGGCTCGGCGCCCTTCAGCATCTTGGCGGGCCAAGTCACGCCGGTCATGGTGATGCTCAACTGCAAGCCGGAAGAGCGATTTGGAAGCGTGCGCGTGAACGGAAAGCTGAACATCTGTGCGCATCTCGAAAAGGCAGTGGTCTCCCCATTGCAGACCTCTGTCGGCTCGCGCATCGACCTCTTCGCGCAGGGTGCCGACGCCGAAAGCGACTTCATCGAGTACGGGTGGTTCGCGGCCAACGGGCAGATCGCCAATCCGACACTGCCCTTCACGAGCTACGTCTGCACGTCCGAAGGCACCGACTTCATCGATATCTTCTTGTCTGACGATTCGTTCCAGGACTGCATCGACAGCTGGCGCGTCGAGGTGCGCTGCGTCGGAAGTGATGGCGGCACCGGAGGCGCTGGAGGAGCCGGCGGAACCGGTGGCACCGGCGGGACAAGCGGCACGGGCGGTACCGGTGGAACTGGCGGCGTGCCCGCGTGCGTTCCGTCGAGCGACCAATGCCAAAACGGAGACATCGGCTCCATTCAGGAGGACCCGCTGTGCATGCTCGATGAGCCCCCTGTGCTCGAGGACGCCTGTCAGGGCACCGAGAGCCTCGAGAACGCGACGAGCTGCACGCCGACGGGCAACACCTCGCTTCACCAGATCCAGCTGCTCCAGGTCGCGCGCGACTGCAACGCCGGGTACGACCTCGACCAGTGCGACGGCGAGTCGTGCAACATCGGCTCCCTTGCACCGGGCGAGGGCCTCGACGGCGTCGATAGCGCCCTCACCGGGCTCGCGCCGGTCCTCACGGGCGTCGGCGGGGACCTCGTTGGCGTCGACCAAGCCTTCTACGACGGGCTTTGCAGCGGCGACATCGACATCGCGCTCGAAGTCGACCCGAATCTCGGAGAAGGATGCGTGACCGTCACGCCCGTGCTCGGAGGCATCCCGGCAGATCCCATCTTCATGAACCTAAGCCCAACCGGCTGCATCAGCGGAGAGCTCGGGACTATCCCGGTCACCGTTGGCGGCGTACCGGGACAGATCGACAACGCGCTCATTCGCGGCACCGCCGACGTCGCCCGGGGCTTCAACATGCTCCTGGGCGGCACCGTCGACGAGGCCACCGCAGGGGCTATCGCTGACGCGCTGATCGACGGCGGCAGCGCCGTGGTCCGACAGGTGTTGGACATTTCGGAAGACCTGACGGGCGACGTGTCGACGTCGTGCAACGCCCTTTCCCTCTCGCTAGACGTCGGCGGCACCCTCGTCGGCAGCGGCGCAGGCGCCTGCACCGATGGGGCGAACGCAGCAGTGTACGCCAACCTCACGTACACGGACGATCGGGGAATACAGTGGGCAGGCACGGACGCGGCCGACGCGATCTCGAGAGACTGCCTGAGAGGGAGCACGACATCGTTGCCGCCGGTTGCGGGCTGCGGAAGCGAGACGATAGGAGTCGTCGCGTGCTTCCCGAACTGCCCGCCGGAGCCCATCGCAGAGCTCGGCAACTGCATCGCCGACTGCACGCAGGGCGTCACGGCTGAGGTCGCATCGCCGGGTTTGTCCGACATGTGCGCCTCTTGCTACGGCGCCGCCGGGACCTGTTTGGCGGCGCAATGCGTGGATCGCTGCGCGGTCGACTCGACGGCTCCGCTCTGCCTCCAATGCCAGTGCGACGCCGGTTGCATACCGGACGAGGTCCAGTGCTCCGGCATCCCAACCGACGCCTGCGACATCTGATCGAAAAAGGGGACTGTCCCCTTTCTTACTCGCTGAACAGGTTTTCGACGTCGGCCTTGGTGAGGCCCTTGAGGGGGCTTCCCTCGGTCGACAGGACATTGCTGACGAGCTCGCGCTTCTTGGCGGAGAGCTCGAGGATCTTTTCTTCGACGGTGCCTTCGGCGATCAGCTTGTAGACGTTGACATTCTTGGTCTGGCCGATGCGGTGAGCGCGGTCGGTGGCCTGGTCCTCGACGGCCGGGTTCCACCACGGGTCGAAGTGCACCACGGTGTCGGCGCCGACCAGATTGAGGCCCGTGCCGCCCGCCTTCAGCGAGATCAGGAAGACCGGGATGTCGGAGTCTTCGTTGAAGCGGTCCACCCGGTCGATGCGGTCCTTCGTGGAGCCGTCGAGATACTCGTAGGTGACGTCGGCCGCATCGAGTGAGCTCCGGATGTGATTGAGCATCTGCACGAACTGGCTGAAAACCAGCACCCGGTGCCCGCCATCGATCGCCTCGTCGATGATCTCCAGAAGGGCCCCGAGCTTGCCGCTGTCGTCCGCTTCGAAGTCGGTGTCCGGCAGCTTCATGAGGCGCGGGTCGCACGCCACCTGACGGAGCCGCGTGAGCGCCGCGAGAATTTGAATCTGGGACTTGCTGACGCCCTGCTTCTCGACCTCGCTCAGCACGCTCTTGCGCACCTGGCGGAGCACCTGCTTGTAGAGCTTGGCCTGCTCCTCCGCGAGCGGGACGATCATCTCCTGCTCGATCTTGTCGGGCAGGTCTTCGGCGACGTCGGCCTTGATGCGGCGCATGACAAACGGCTTGATCGTCGAACGCAGCCGCTCCGCGGTCTCCATGTCGCCGCGGTCGATCGGCCGCGCCACGCGCTCCTCGAACTGCTTGAGCTGCCCGAGCAGCCCTGGCGACACGAAATCAAAGATGCTCCAGAGCTCGCTGAGCCGATTTTCGATTGGCGTGCCGGTGAGCGCCAGCCGCCGCTCGCTCGCGAGCTTCTTGGCGGAGCGCGCCGTCTGGCTCATCGGGTTCTTGATGTGCTGGGCCTCGTCGAGAATGACGTACCGGAGGTCGAGCGCCTGCAGCAGCTCCTCGTCACGGCGAAGCAGCGCATAGCTCGTGATCATCACGTCGGCCTTTTCGAGCTCGGGCGCCCGCTGGCTGCGATTGGGCCCCTGCCACACCACCGTCTTGAGCCCGGGAGCGAACTTTTTGATTTCGCGCTCCCAGTTCGGCACGACGGAAGTCGGCGCGATCACGAGGTTGAGCTTTCGCTTGTGTTTGCTCTTCGCCCACAGGAGCAGCGCGATGGTCTGAATCGTCTTTCCGAGACCCATGTCGTCGGCGAGGATGCCGCCGCTGTTGAGCTCGTGCAGGAACACGAGCCAGGAGAACCCGTCTTTCTGATAGGGCCGCAGGTCGGCCTTGAGCCCACGGGGCTTCGCGACGCTAGGAATCTCGTCGATGTCCTCGATTTTGGCGAACAGCGTCTTAGCGGACGCGGAGACCTTGGCGTTCTCGACCATCTTGAGCAGGTCCTGCACCCGCCCGGCCTGTGAAAGTGGCAGCTTGTCCTTCATGCCCGCGGTCGCGTAGATCTCGGCCATCCGCGTCAGCACGTCGCCCACCTTGTCGGGGTCGACCGGCGCGTAGGTGCCGTCTTCGAGCTGCACCAGCCGCCGCCCGTGCTCGAGGCAGGCCCGGAGCTCGTCCTCGCGGACCGCCGCGCCGCCCGAGGTGAACGCCATGTCGAGGTTGAGCCAGTCCACACCGCTCGAGACGCGCATCTGCGGCGTCACCGACTCGTCGCGGATGGTCACGTCGACCAAATCGTCTGGAATGAAGCGGTCCCAGTCCTCGGGAAGCTCGCCGATCCCGGTCGTCCAAAACGCGATCGCGTCGTCTCCGGTGGCGACCAGCTCTTCGCCGGACTCCGAGACCTCGAAGCTCTGGTTGAGCAGCGCTTGAACGCCGGCCATTTCCGCGCCCACGTCTCGCCGGACCACGCGCGGGCGCCCCCCGCCGTTCTTCGGCGGCAAGACCGCGAGCGGCGATGGCATGTCGTTTGGCGGAACGTCGAACTCCTGGTCTTCGTAACGCACGTAGAGCCGGACCCGCGCATCGATGATGTCGCCGTTGGCCTTGAGCTCGAATCTCGGCTTCTGGTCGACGAGGTCCGCGACCGAGCTCAGGTCCGGAAGCTCGGCGCCGAGCAACGCCGCCACCTTGGGGATGTACTCGCCCAGGAGCGCCGGCAGGTCGGCGTGCGACTGCACCATGGCGGGCGAGCGATAGAGCCGCTGAAGCCAGGCCGGTGTCACCAGCTCGCTCACGGGCCTGGCCACGCCGTCGGTCGTGTCGATCTGCCAGCCTGGCGTCCCCTCGAACCACGCGCCGTTGGAGAGCGCAAACTTGCGGCCGTTGCTCTGAAGGTAGAAGACGACGCGAACACGAAGGCTGTCTCCGTTGGCCGGGTCGAGGTCGATGCGCGGCTTCAGCGCCTCGTTGGCGAACCGAAGCTCTTTTGAATCGGGCTCGAGCAGCACGCGTCGGTCGCTGAGCATCTCGAGCACCTCCGCGGCATCTTCGCCGCGAAGCTCGGCCGTGGTGGCCTGCCCTCGATTGGTGTTTCGCGAGAGCGCGCGGAAGAGCGGGCGCTCGTCGATCGACACCATGTTGAAAGACCCGAGGGCATCGTTGATCGGCACGGCGCTCCTCGACCCCGCCAAAACCGGGGTCACCGTGATCGATACCGGCCGAACGGTCATGCGATATTCGAACTCGAGCGGCCTCGCGAGAGCCTCGGCAGGCAGCCACGCGTCCATCGGCCCCCGAGCTTCGCCGCGCTTTGCTTGGAGCTCCCGCGGCGACAGGACCTCGAGCGCTCCGCCATCGCCGCCACCGCCCCCTCGGCGGCGACGTCGCGACCGCCTGCGCTTTCCGCCGACCGACACCGTGCCGGGAACATGAACCGGCTCGGTCTTTTTCTTTTTCTTGCTCTGCTGCTGCGGCTGTTTGGCGCGCGGCGGCCGAACTTCGTCACGCAGCGCCACCATGACTGCAGCCACGTGCTTGCAGTGGCCTGTAGGCCCGCGCCAACCGGGGCACGTGCAGCTCGACTCCCAGCTGTCCCCGTCCTCGGTATAAGTCATCTTGGTGCGATACGGCTCGTCTGCGGTGCGAACGGAGATCTCGCCGCTCACCGACCGCTCCTGCTCGTCGAGATTTTCGACCGCCTTGCGCCGCGCGTAGAGCCGGCCCCGCAAGAACGCGTTGCCGCCGGTGACCCGCTGAATGGCGCGGTCGCTCATCGACGCGAGCTTTTTCGCGATGGAGGTCGTCGGCTCCCGCCACGTCGGGGCCTCCTGGGCCGGCGCGCCCTTGTCGCCGGATGCCTCCTTCGACGCATCCGCGGACGCACGCGCCTCCGCGGGCGCCGCATCCGCGGTTCCCGTGTCTTCTTCTTTTACCGATTCTTGAAGAGCAGTGTCGGCCATAACCGGAATACGGTTCGGGTCGGAGGCTTTGTAGGACCTACACAGGACTACGTGTGTTGCGTCTCGTTCCCCTAGCGGCGCGGTTGCTCGTTCTACGGTGGAACCCGGGTGTAGGCCGCAACCGCCGCTACACCCGTGATCTTACACACCCCTCGGAGGACTGCAACTCGGGGGCAAACGCACCCGGAAGGCTAGTCCAACGGCTTCAGCAGTGCTTTGGGGAGCAGGGCGGAGGGATTGCCGGTGGAGCACACCCAGAGCTGGTGCGCGGCGCGCGTGGCCGCGATGTGGAGGAGGTGCCGGGTCTCGTTGTCGGCCGGGAACGTCGAGCTGTTGCACTCGACGATGACCACGTAGTCGAACTCGAGGCCTTTGACCTGCCGGACGTCGGTGACGTCGACGCCAGGCCGAAACGGGAAGTCCTGCTCGGCGATGCGCCGCAGGTTCGGGACCTCGCCGTGCCGAAGGCCCTTGTAATAGAGGTCGGCCTGCTCCGGGTACCGGGCGATCACCGCGACCGAAGACAGTGGCTCCGAGCTCACCAGCCGGCGGAGCGCCTCGGACAAGAAGCCGACCGCCTCGCCGCTGCCGCCGAACTGAAACAGCTCGACCGGGGCTCCGTAGCGCGTGGCCTCGCCGGACACCTCGTTGCGAAGCGGGCCGAGCACCTCGGTCGCGAACTCGAGAATCTCGTTCGTGGACCGATACGCGAGCTTGAGCGGCTCGATTTCGATGTGGTCGAGCTTCAGCTCGGCGAGGACGTGCCGCCAGTCCGAAAAGCCATTGTCGAGGTGGAGCTTTTGCGCGATGTCGCCCGCGAGCGTGACGCTCTGCTGCTCGGTTGCGGTGTCGAGCACCACGGCGAGCTCGACGGGGCTCATGTCCTGCGCCTCGTCGACGAAGATGTGCTCGTATTCGAGCGCCCCTCGCCGCGCCGAAAGCGGACCGCGCATGGTCTGGTAGAGCCGAAGCAGAAGCGCGTCGTCCTCGCGGTCGAGCTCGGCGGGCTCGTCTTCTTCGAGGCCATCGACGCCCAGGCCCCGAGGCGCGGATTGGCCATCGTCTTCGAGCGATTCTTCGTACGCGAGCAAGACGCGGGTCGAGTGCCGGCTGCACCAGGAGTGCGTCCATTCGATCTCTTTGTCGCTCAGGGCATCGGGCGCCCACCGCGAAAACGCATCGGTGAGCCTCTTGCGGTCGGTGACGAGGTCGGCCCACGCGGTGACCACATCGCTCGCGCGCGCCGCCCACCGCTGACTGATGCGCCCGAGCGCGTGGCGGGCGCCGAGCGGAATGCGGGCCGCGTCTTCGCGGTCGGCTTGAAGCCACTGCGACAGGATCTCGAGGCGAATCCCGAGGGGCTCCGACGCCGAGCCGCGCCACACCCGCGAAACGAGCGCGCCACCCTCGATGCCCTTGGCCTCGTCGAGAATATCGGCCTCGGCGCGGTCGGCGAGCTCGCCAACGTATTGATCGATCGCGCGCAGCATGGCCGGATGCTTCTTCAAGCGAACGACGTGCGTCGGCGTATCCTCGACGTAGCGGTTGGTGAGCTTTGGAATGTGCTGCTTGCGCTGTGCCTCCGCCCAATGCTGGAAGGTCTGCACTGGCACGTCCTCGACGCCGAGCGCGGGAAGCACTTTCGAGATGTAGCGGACCAGCGCGTCGTTGAAGACGATGACGAGCATGTGGTCCGATCGAAACCGCTGCGGATCCTGAAAAGCGAGATAGGCCAGCCGGTGAAGGCCTATGGTGGTCTTGCCGCTGCCCGCGCCGCCCTGAATCACGACGAGACCCGACGTCGGCTGGCTGATCAGCTCGAACTGCCGCGGGTCGATCAGCGCGGTGATTTCGGAGAGGTGCTTGTCCTCGCGAATCTCTTCTTCGCCGATACCGAGCTCGCCCGGACGATGATGGGACTCGGGACGAAGGGCGACGCCCTGCCCGCCTGCGAGCTTGGTGGAATGCTCGGCAACGCGCTTCCACGCGTCGTCGCGGGAGCGGCGAAACGTGCCCTGCGGCGCGCCGATGCGGCGGAGCTTGCCCGTCGAAATCGACAGATTGCGGCGAACGAGCACTTCGCCCTCCACCTCGCGGTCGCCGAAGGTCTCGTCGTAGTCGTCGCCCTCTTCGTAGCGGTAGTAGACCCGGCTCACCGGCGCGTCGCGCCAGTCGACGATGCGCACCCCCGTTTTTGAGTCGAGGAAGGTGCTTCGGCCGATGAGGATCTCGCGCTTGCGCTCTTCCTCCTCGAGCACCATCCGCCCGAAATAAGGAGACGCGACGTCGATGGCGCCCTCGGTCACCTTCGCTCGCCGATGCGCGACCTGCTGAAGCCGCTCCATCTCCTCGACCAGCGGCGGGATGTCCTCGAGCCGCGCCTCTCGAATCTGGTCGCGCAGCGCGATCAGCTCCGCGTCGTAGTCGATGAGCTGGCCACGCTGAGGGGGGCGTTTGGCCTGCACCGTGCGGTGTACGCGCGCCAGCACCTTCTCCTCCTGCGCGACGATGGCCTCCATCTCGCTGTCTGAGGGATCTGCGCGAGGACGTTCCGTATCGGGGCGTGGATTGAGCTCTGCCTGCTTCATGAGTCCGGTATCAAGGACGAATCAAGACGTGTTTTGGCGAATTGGGGACGACTAGCACGATTCGCACGCCGCTCCAAGGGTGAACACGCTGCGCCGCGCTTTGGCGGCGATCCTTCACGCGAGCGATTTGAGCAGGACCTTCGAACGGCGATTCTGATCGTAGAAACTGCGACGCGCCGCAGGCAGAGCGTCGAGCTCACATGCATCGAAGCCGCGCTCGAGAAACCAGTGCGACGTCTGCGTCGTCAACACGAACAGTCGGTGGAGCCCCTGGGTCGCGCACTGACGTTCGAGGTAGCCGAGAAGCTGGTCGCCGCGACCCGACGCGCGGTAGTCCGGATGCACGACGAGGCAGGCGAGCTCCGCGACTCCGTCGTCGAGGTGTGCGTACAGCGCCGCGCAAGCGACCACCATGCCGTCGCGCTCGATCACCGTGAACCGATCGATGTCGTTCTCGAGCATTTCCCGCGGGCGCCGGACGAGCACGCCCTGCTCTTCGAGAGGCTCGATCAGCGCCAAGATGCCGCCCACGTCGCCCTGCTCGGCCGGGCGCACGCCCTCGAACGCTTCCGCGGTCACCATCGTGCCGCCGCCATCTCGCGTGAAGAGCTCCCGCAGGAGCGCGCCGTCGGTCTGCCGAGCCACGAGATGGGCGCGGGGAACACCTCCTCGGCACGCGGCGATGGCGGCTTCGAGGTGGCGCTCGACGTCGTGCCCGAGCGGCGCTCCCGAATCGAGCAGCGCACCCGCCTCGTCGGGTGTGAGCTGCGAGGGCGCAACGCCGCTCGCGTCGAGCACGCCCGGGCCCTCGAGCAGCCCGATCAGCTTGTCGGCGCCGATCGCAGCGGCGGTTGCCGCAGCGACGTCGTGGCTGCTGATGTTGAACGCTTCGCCCGTTGCGGAATACCCAATGGGCGTCAGGAGCACGATGGCGTCGTCGTCGAGCCGCTGCGCGATCGCCTCGGAATCGATGCGCCTCGGCCTGCCGGTGTGCTGATAGTCGACGCCGTCGACGACGCCGATCGGCTGCGCGATCACGAAATTGCCCGTGGCCACGCGTAGCCGCGCGCCCGCCATCGGCGAATTGGGAAGGCCCATCGAAAGCAGCGCCTCGAGCTCGACGCGCGTGGCCCCGACCGCTTGCTTCACGGCCTCGAGGGCTGCGTCGTCGGTCACGCGAAGACCGCCTTCGAAACGCGGGGTCTCACCCCGGCGGCGGATTGCCTCGTCGATTTGTGGACGCGCGCCCGCGACGAGCACGAGCCGGATTCCGAGCGAGTGCAAGAGCGCCACGTCGTAGAGGAGCGTACGGAGCTGCTTCGACGCCACCGCTTCGCCCCCAAACATGACGACGAAGGTTCGCCCGCGATGCGCGTGGATGTACGGCGCGCTCGCTCGGAAGTGCTGGACGAAAGGGTCGACTTTGGGGCTCATGACGGCTCGATGCAGTAGCGTTGGATCAGGCTCGCGTACACGTCGGTTGCGCGCTCGATAGCCGCCATGGTGACATATTCGTCCGGCTGGTGCGCAACGTCGATGTCGCCTGCGCCGAGGACGAGGGTCTGAAGGCCCAATTGCGCGAGGTACGGAGCCTCGGTGCCGAAGAGAGCCGTGCCGGCTGAACACCCGCACAAGCCCTCGACCGTTGCGGAAAACGAAGGGTCGGAGGGCCCGCCAAACGCATCGGCGTGCGCGCCCGTGGGCTGTACGTCGAACGTCCACGGCCCGCCTTCGAGCGCCTCTGCCACGCGAGCGCGAAGCTCGCCGGTGACGGCTTCACGCGTCATGCCGGGCAGCAGGCGAATGTCGACGTCGAGCGTGCATTCGGCGCAAATGCGGTTGGGGCTGTCGCCGCCTTCGATGCGGCCGAAGCTCAGGGTGGGCGCCGGCACCTCGAACTCGTCGTCGTGGAAGCGTTCGCCGACCGTGCTCCGCCAAGCTTCGAGCGCAGGGAGCACACGCTGGACGCCGTCGATCGCGTTCACGCCGAGAGCCGGGTTGCTCGCGTGGCCGGCCCGGCCGCCGATCGAGATGCGCGCGTAGAACACGCCTTTGTGCTTTCGGATCGGGCGAAGGCCCGTTGGCTCGCCGATGATCGCGTACCGCCCGAGCCGCTCGCCCGCGTCCGCGAGAGCGCGCGCCCCTTCCATGGTGCTTTCTTCGTCGGCCGTGCCAAGAAGGGTGAGCGGCCGAACGAGCTCGCCCGCGGCAAAGCGTGCGGTGGCGCCGAGCGCCGCTGCGAAGAACCCCTTCATGTCGGCCGTCCCGAGTCCGTACAGCCGACCGTCCCGCTCGGTGAGCTCGAAGGGGTCGTCGGTCCAGCGCGCCGCGTCGTAGGGCACCGTGTCGGTGTGCCCGGAGAGCACCAGGCCATCCGCGCCGTCGCCGAGACGAGCGATGAGGTTGACTTTGCCCGGGCTCCGCGGGACCGGCTCGATGCGGATCGAAAAGCCCAGCGCCGAAGCCCACTCGGCAACCAGCTCGACGACGCCGCGGTTCGACTGATCGAAACGGGCATCGGGCGAGCTGACGGAAGGCGTGGCGACGAGGCGCCGCACCATGTCGAGAGCGGAGGGCAGCATCCACGGAACATAGCGCCGAAGCCGGCGGTTCAAAATCCCGATTGCAGCGGGCCCGGGAGGGACTAGGGTCAGCGCATGGGCGACGATTTGACGACCAAAGCGATCACGATCATCGAGGAAACGCACCGCGGAGAGCGGGCTTGGGACATCTACAGCCGGCTCCTCAAGGACCGCATCATCTTCCTCGGCACGCCCATCAACGACTACGTCGCCAACGCGGTCATCGCGCAGCTCCTCTATCTCGAGAGCGAAGACGCCGACAAAGAGATCACGCTCTACATCAACAGCCCCGGCGGCATGGTGTCGTCGGGTCTCGCGATCTACGACACGATGAGCTACGTGCGCTGCCCCGTGTCCACGGTGTGCCTCGGGCAGGCGGCCTCCATGGGCGCGTTCTTGCTCGCGGCGGGCACCAAGGGGTTTCGCCGCGCCCTGCCCCACAGCCGCATCATGATCCACCAGCCGCTTGGCGGGTATCAGGGCCAGGCGTCAGACATCGAGATCCACGCCAAAGAAATCCTCAACACCAAAAAGCGGCTGAACGAAATCCTGGCGCGCCACACGGGCCAGGATGTGGAAACCGTTCGGCACGACACCGAGCGCGACAAGTTCCTCTCCGCGCTCGAGGCGAAGGAATACGGCATCGTCGACGACGTCATCAGCCCTCGAAAAGAGGCGGGAGTCGCCCCAGCGGCATGAGCACGCTCGAGGTTTGTCTCGTTCGGCACGCACAGTCGGTCTCAAATGCGCGCAACGTGTGGCAGGGTCAGGGCGACTCGCCGCTCAGCGAAAAAGGCAAATCACAAACCGAGGCGCTCGGGCGCGCACTTGCCGAGGAGTCGTACGACCTGGTGCTCAGCTCGGATCTGACGCGAGCAGCGGACACCTCGAAAGCCGCGGGTGCTCCCGTCGAGCTCCAGCGGGCGTGGCGCGAAATCGACGTCGGCAACTGGGAGGGCCTCACGATGGACGAGGTCGTCGAGCGCTTCCCGGAGCAGATTCAGGCGCTCAAGGACCGGCGCACGTTCGCCATCGGCGGCGGGGAGAGCTGGCCGGAGGTCTTCGAGCGAGCGGACCGCGCGCTTTCGGCGCTGCGGGCGAGCTTGCCGTCCGGCGGCCGGGCGCTGGTGTTCACCCACGGCGGGATCATCGCCGCGGTGCTCTCGGGGCTGCTCGGCGTTCGCGATCGGTTTCCCTGGCCGCTCGGCCGCATGCGGAACACCGGCCGCACGACCCTCCGCTTTGACGGTGGGCGCGTGGAGCTCGTCGCGCACAACGACGACAGCCACGTCCCGGGCCCTCTCCGGCAGGTCTACGAGCCCCGCGCCGACCAAACTGTAATCCAAATGACCTCCTTAGCCGGGGAGGCACCATCCGGAGCTACAGGCACAGCGGATTTCAACTCTGAAATCAAAGTTGCACGGAAAACCGGTGCAGGTGGGGTCGTGTCGGTATCAGGCACATCACGCCAGATCGCAGGTGTCGCTCAGGCGACAGCCGGAGCTTCCGCCAATGAATTCAGGTTCCTGGGCCCAGCTCCGGGCCGATCCAGCCGGCTTCTGGTGTCGAGGGAGCATGACATGTTGCTCGACTACGGCCTCCCGACCTTGCAAATCTGAAAAACCCGTTTCAGAAACGGAAAGTAGGTCTGCTCACGTCTGTGCAGCTTGTATAGAGTTGTAATTAGTCTCTAGGGGTTATTCTGAACATGTCTCGTTTGTGATCCGCCCCACAATTCAACCCTCCGGTTCGGTCGATCGGGTGGATTTCAGGGGTTAAACGCTCAGAACTTCAAAAATTTTTCAGATCTGAACGGGGTTCAATCCCGATCGAGCCACAAGGGGTATGAGATCATTGATGATTCACCCGTTCGCGAACTTGGCACGGTTGTAGCATTACTAAACCCTGACATAAGCGCTGCGGAGAAGACGTACCCCCCACGTCCACCGTATCGCTGTTAGACCAGGCGATTTGGCTTGTTTCCCCCCACTTCATCCAAATCGCCATCTCTCTAACGGCCCGAAAGCCCCCCCTTTCGGGCCGTTACTTTTTAACTATCCGCGGCGGCACAGACGCACAGCGCCATCCGCTAGAAGTCTCGGCAAGACCCCGATGGCACCCCCCGCGAGCCCGGAGGGCGAAGCCCGGCGCGAACGCGCCGGCAAGGCGGGGCGCAGCCCCCGCCGCGCAGGGAGGATTACGGGTGGGGGTGGGCGGGGCGGTGTTAACGAGCCGTACCACGCCCCAGATCCTGCAAGACCCCCCACCACATCCAGGCACCCTTTTTACTTGATGACCTTCAGATAGTCCGGGCGCTCGCCAGGCTTTGGTGGCGTCGACGGTCTCTTTTCCGACTCCTCCACCGCTGGGAGCACTCTGAGCGACGGGCGCTCTTCGACGACCGGGGGGGGCTCTCTGCCCGCTTCGCGCTCGATCTCTTGGGAGATTTCGAGGGGCATCGAATCGGGCCAGACCATGCCTCGACCGTCGTCGCCTGCGAGCGCAAACACGGCCTTCCACTGCACGACGCACGTATAAGGAGAGCGGTTGAACGAAAGCGTCCCGTAGATGCCGTCGTCATCGACCTGCAGGTCGGGAATCGGCACCGGCATTTCGTAGCCGATTTGCAGCACGAGCTGCGGCTCCGAGCGATACCAATCCGGCACTCTCACGGTGTCGACGCGTGGGTCGAGGTGCACGAAAAGGCTGCCCTGCGCGAGCAAATACTTGGCGACTTCGACCTTGGGGGGAAGGGGCTTCTCCTCGGCCACCCTTCAGCATTAGCGGATTCTCGGGGCTTTTGCCAAGACGCTAAATCAGCGCCAAAACGCCCGTTCCCGCGGTCATCAGCGCCGCGGCGACCAGCTTTCGGCCCGTCACCGGCTCCCCAAAGACCACCCGGCCAAAGACGATGCTCCCAAGCACCCCGAACCCCCGCTTGAGCGTCTCGAGCACCGCCACCCACAGCCACTGAAGCGCCAGCATCTGAAGCGCCAGCGCCGCGACCGCGAACCCAACCATCGCCGCAAGCAGCCCCTTTGGCGCCCCGAATGCGTCGCGGAGCTCGCCCTGCTTCTGTCGCATCACGATCCAGACGACCAGAATCGCCGCGCTCCCCGCCGAAAGCAGAAACGCATGCGACGCGGGAGACGCATGCGGAAGCGCCCGCTTGTCGAGCGCGGTCGACGCGGCCCACAGCACCGCGACCGCGATCATGAGCGGGGCGCCCTTCTCGTGCGTGATCGAGCGCCACCAGGAATCCGCCAGGTCGCTGTTGAGCACCAACGCCCCCGCGACGACGAGCGAGATGCCGGCCCAGTGCATCGCGGTCGGGATCTCGCCGAGCAGCGGGATCGCCACCAGCGCGCTGAACACCGGCGTCAGCGAAAGGAAGGGCACCGTACGGCTCAACGGCGAAAGCAGAACCGAGCGCATGAAGAGCACGTTGGCAAGCGCATTCATCGCCATCGTCGCGAGCGCGGGAGGCCAGTACTCCGCGTCGGTGATCCACGTTTGGTCGACCAGGGCCCAGGCGCCGAGAAAAGGAAGCTGCCCGACCAAGAGAAACACGGCCAGCGACGAGGGCGAGGCCTTGCCGGAGAGCGCCTTGCGGACCACGTCGAGCGCGGCCCAGCAGAGCGCCGACGCGATGCCAAGCGAAAACCCGATCATCTACTCGGAACCCAAGCGCTGGAGGGCTTCGTTGGCGCGCTTGCGCGTCGCGCGGTGTTTGGCCGCTCGCTCGAGCCAGGTTCGCGCGTTCTTCGCATCACCGAGGGTTTGATAGCACCTGCCCATCGCGAGCTCTTCTTCCGGCTTGGGCTCGTATCGTTTTTCGTTTCGAAGGCGCTTCTCGAACGCGGCCACTTTGGATTTGCACACCGCTTGCTCGCGGGTCTCGTCGTCCGCGGCGTCAGAGGCGGCCACCTTCATCGCGGCGCCTTTAGCGGTGGGCTCGGACTCCGCCGCCGCTCCACCGTACGCCTCGGCGCGCCCGTCGGTGTCACCTCGAGCCATCCGGCGCGCCGCCACCGGCGACTCCTTGGCCACGACGGACGGTGCGGCGGCAGGCGCCGTCATTTCCTCCGCCTCCGCGACGTCTGCTTCGACGGGCGCGGACTTCGGAGCAGCCGCCCGCTGTCGCTTTGCGCGGGACGCCTTGCGGGCCGAGGCCTGATTGCCGGCTTTCGGCGGGGCGGCTCGTTCCGCGGGAGCAGCTCGATCCGCCGCGGCTAGCCCCGCGGAGCCGGCGGGATCCTCCGTCGCTCGAGCTTCGAGCCCACGCGCGTCCTCGAAATCAGCGCCGACCGAGCGCTCGGATTCCGGCGCCGCGGCCACCGCCTCCTCGAGCTTCGCGGTCTCCTTCATCTTGGGCGCAGCCGTCCCCTCGTCGCTTTCGAATTCGACCGTGCGCGGAATCGACCACACCCCGACGCCGACCGCGAGCAGCGCCACCGCGGCCATCGCCCAAGGCGGCGTCTGAAGAAGTCGGCGACGGAGCGGCACCACCTTCGCCGGAGCCTTCTCTCGGGCAGCGTCGAGGATCGCGCGGTCGAGCTCGGGGGGCGGCGCCTCGATCGGCAGCTGTTCGGCGACCGCAAGCGCCGCCTTCGTCGCCTCGAATTCCGTGCGGCACTCTGGACAACGCTCGAGAATCTCGCGCACGCCTTCCGGATCGACCGCCTCACGCTCGATCAGCTCGAAGATCTGGTCTTTGCACTCCTCGCAGTTCATCGCCCTAGCCCGTTTGCTCCTTCAAATCGTCGAGCCCGTGCTGCAGCCGCTCGAGCGCGTAGCGCATGCGGCTCTTGACCGTGTTGACCGGCACCCCGACGATCTCCGCGATCTCGCGGAAGCCAAGCCCTTGGAGTTGCCGCAGCAAGAACACCTCCCGCTGGTCTTCGGGGAGCCCGGAAACCGCCTCGCCAATTCGGTCGCGGAGGAGCGCGCCGCCTGCAACCTGATCGGTGGCGGGCCCGGGGTTGGCGATGCGCTCGACCTTGGGGTCGGCGGCGGCGCGGTCGGTCTCGTCGAGCGACGCGTGCCGCCTGTGCTTCATCTTCCGCTGGTGGTCGATGCACGCATTGCGGGCGATCGTGTAGAGCCACGTCGAGAACTTCGAATCGCCTCGAAAGTCGCCGCTCCGCTCGATCACCTTGGTCCACGTGTCCTGGTAGAGCTCCTCGGCGCGCCCACGATCGCCAACCCGCCGCAGGAGGAAGTTGAAAAGCGGGGTGCGATACCGCTCGAACAGCACCTCGAAGGCATCCGCATCCCCGTCTCGATACGCGCGAAGCAGCACCTCGTCCGCGCGCTCGGTCACGCGAGGCTCCAGAAGCAGACGGTGCTGTTCGTTCGATCACACATGGTGAGACGGCCGAGGCCCCCACAGAGATCTACTCAGCCTGCTCAACACCCGCAATTTCACCGCAAAGGGAGGACGAGAAGCGGTGCTTACGCCGGCACCCAGATGCCGTGGAAGCCGTGGGGGACGCGGCGGGGCATGCGGACCTCGGCGACCGGGCCGGCGGGGACGTCGGTGGCGTCGAGGATGACCAGGTCGGTGGCGTCTTCGCTGAAATCGTAGACGTAGGTGACGAGCCATCCTTCGCCCTCCCCGTTTGCGCCTGGCACGAAAAACGGCTCGCCGGATTGCCGCAGTGGGCCCGGGTCCCATTCGTCGAAGCGGCCGGTCTGGCTGTCGTATCGAACGAGCCCGCCCGGGTCGACGGTGTTCGGGCTCTCGCGCGTGGCCACGAACCAACCGTACCGAGTGGGTTGGCCGGTGAACCGTCGATCGTGGAACGGAAACTCGACGGTGCGGTCGGTGAGGACCGAATCGGAAAACGCGAGCGCCTCGCCGCCGGTGCCGATTCGCCAGCGCCGAAGCTCTGGGTCGACGGAGCCGAACACCTCGCCGTTCATGATCTCGTCGTAGCGGCAGACGTCGAGCACGATGTCGTCGCCCTCACGAAACGCGTTGAGCGTGTGAAAGACGTAGCAGGGGTCGATCTGCACCCAGCGGATGTCGCTCGCGGGCCCGCCGAGGGGCATCACGCCGATGCGGGCTGGGTGCGAGGCATCCCATCGAAACGGAAAGCCCCGCTCGGAAAACACGCTGAGGTCGAACAGGACTGGCAGGTCCCAAAAAATCACGTCGCGATCCGTGATCGCGAACGAGTGCATCATCGTGGACGCCGGAATGTCGACCGCTTCGCAGCTCATGAGGGCGCCGTCGGTGTCCGCCACACAATAGGTGAGGAAGTCGTTGCCGAGGAACCCGTACCCGAAGAAGTGCAAGTTGCCGGTGTTGGGGTCGATCGCAGGATGCGCGGTGAACGCCGTCTGCAGCCCACCGTCGAAGTCGTGGGGCCCCACGGTGGACAGGTCGGTCGGGTCGATCTCGTACGGGAAGCCGACTTCGCCCGCTGCGAGCACGCGGCCGCCGTGGTGCACGAGGCTCACGTTGGCATGGCTGTTCTCGCCACCGGGCACGCCGGACATGCCGCTCTCGTACCAGGGCGTGCGCACGTAGCGGTTGCGGTACCAGGACGCCCGCCCCTGCTCGAGGCGCACGCCGTGAATCATCCCATCGCCGAGGAACCAGTGCGTGTTGTCGCCTTCGCGCGGGTTCGAGCCGTTGCGGAGATAGACGCCGTCGAGCTCGGGCGGAATCGCGCCGCGCACTTCGAGGTTGGCCACGTCGAGCTCTTCGAGCACCGAGGCGAAGTTGTGCTGCTGCCACCAGGGCAGGTTCGGGTCGAGCGGGGGCACGCGGCTCGTCGAAGGCGCAGCCTGGTCGCTCGCACAGCCGGCCCAGGGCAGGCCCATGGCAAGAGACGCGGCAGAGGAGGCACGCAAGAAGGCGCGCCGACGTAAGAGGTAAGAGCTAAGAAGGGAATCGGTCATCGCGCTCAGTGATTTCTTGGATCGGGACCGCTTGTCAAGCGCGTCTTCTGGAAGCCGATGAAACCCCAACGACTTCATGCCCCGCTTCCCATTGTGAGGCCGCCCACTGAAGGACCGTGCAGCCCTGCGGGCACCCCCAGCGCTTTGCTAGCTTGATCGCGGGGGGTTCACGTCGATGAAGAACATACTCTTGATGCTTTGCATCTTTCTGTTGGCCGCGAGCGCGCAGGCGAACTTCGGCCGAAAGGCTTTCAAGAAGGACAACGTCACGGCGGCGAAGAAGGCGGTGCAGGCTGCCACGCTTTCGGACGAAGAGATGGCGGCGCTGTCGCGCCAGACCGTCGCAGAAATGGATGAGAAGAATCCGGTGGTGCCGGCGGGCGAGCCGCTTGCGAAGCGCTTCACCGAGATCATCAAAGGCCTCGATTCCGAAGACGGCCTCAAGCTCAACTTCAAGCTCTACAACGTGAGGGACGTCAACGCGTTTGCGACGCCGGACGGCAGCATTCGCGTGATGGCGGGATTGATGATCCTCATGACGGACGACGAGGTGCGAAGCGTCATCGGCCACGAGATCGGCCACGTGAAGCTTCAGCACGCAAAGAAGCAGTACCAGAAGTCGTACGCGGTCGCGGCCGGCATGGACGCTGCCGGGGCCAACGCGCGCGGTGGCCAGGTGCTGACCGACGGCCAGCTCGGCAAGTTCCTCGAGGACGTGCTGAGCGCGAAGTTCTCTCGCAATGACGAGTTGGCCTCCGACGAGTACGGCTTCAACTTCATGGTGAAGCACGGATACGACTACCACGCGATGGCAACCGCGTTCGAGAAGCTCGCCGACCTGAGCGACGACAGCGGCAAGAAGTCGCTCAAGGCCACGCATCCCGGCTCGGCCGAGCGCGCCAAGAAGGCGAACGAGCGGGCCGAAGCGCAGGACAAGAAGACGAGGGAGGCACGACGATGAGCGATCTCACCAAGCAGCTGGCGCTGACCACCGCGCTCGCGTTCGCGGCGCTCGGATGTGCCACCACCTCGTCGAGCTCCGGCGACGCGGAGGCCGGCATGACTGCAACCGGGGCGCTCCCGGGGACTGCCAATGCATACGCGCTGACGCTACCGCCGAGCGGGAGCGCAGCGGGCGGTGACGGCGCACTCGCGTTTGCAAACGCGAAGGCCAAGCGGGCCAAAGGGGAGCTCCCGACCTACGCCGAGGCCATGCTCGAGCCTGCGGAGCTCGGGGACCTCGAGAACGACGAAGGCCAGCAACACCTGAGCTCCAACAAGGTCGCCGAAGTGATGAACGGGCACGTCAACGAGCTCTTTCAGGGCTGCGTGCTTCGCGAGATCAAGACCAAGAAGATGAGCCGGATCTCGATTCAAATGGTGATCTCGGGCAAAGGCGAGATCACCGGCGCCACCACGAAGCCCGGCAGCAAGACCTTTAAACGCTGCGTCAACAAGAAGCTGATCGCGATCAACTTCCCGAAGTTCACCGCGCCGCGAATGGGCGCAGAGTACACGTTCCGCATCGAATAGAGCCGGCTCAGGCGATCAGGCTCGTGCTTCGAGCAAACGCGGCGCGCACGTCGACCGGGACGTCGAGTGCCGCCAACGTTTCGTGAAGCGAAACCAAGAAGAGGCCGAGCGCGACGAAGTTGCGGTGAAGGGACGGTCCGCGCCCATCGCGGAGCGCCACGATTTCGCTCAGGGTCGATTGAAGCTGGTCGGTGCGGAAGTGCACGTGCCGCGCGTCGCCTTCGCCGAGGTGTTGGAGAAGCACGGCGCCGGAATCGCCGAGCCCGAGCCCCTCGAGGCCTTGGCGGAAGCACTCGTCCGACCCGAGGAAGAAGCCTGCGTAGACCTTCCGCACGGATTCCGAGAACTCGTCTTTCCAGCGTACGAACATCGGGCGGGGTGACCAGATGGCCGTTCGGTCGGGGCCGACGCCGATGCGGGACGGCCAGAGGTCGATGAGGGCCGAGCGGCGTCGAAAGAGCTGGGCGAAGTAGATCTCGAGGACGCGCTGGCCGAGCGCCTGCCGGTCTATGGCGCCAACATTGGCGAAAGGTGGCGACGCGCGCCTCGCCTTCTCGCCGATCACGACAGGGACCTCGGCTTGGCGAAGCGTCGCCTGCGTTTCGCTCAGAAGCTGCGCGTACCGGCGCCCGTCGGTAGCGTTGGACACGAGCTCGAAGGCCTGACTCATGACGCGGCCGGGCGACACGAGGTCGAGCCCGGCTGGAACGACGTGAAGATACGACCGCCAGTCGATGCCTGAAGACTGGGGGGCGACCGTTGGTTCGGGAGCGAGCGTGTTTGAAGCGGACACTGGGATCACCTCGTGTGAGTGTTTGCAAAGCGAGTGCTGAGCCATGTCAGCAAAACGTGAGGAACCGTGAGTGCACTGAGCCCGATGAAGACCACCCGAAGAATCCCGTCGGTGGTTGGCGTGCCTGCAAAGAACACGAACACCGCGGCGCCCATCGTGACCGCCGCAAGCGTAGTCGGCCAAGCTTGCCGAACGAATGCGCGAAAAGCTGCCGCCGGGCTCGACGAGTCGAGCTGTGCCGCAAGGCGAAGCCCGTGACGCACCGAGTGCCAGAAACAGAAGTAGACGACGAAAGCAACGAGCGGCGTTGCCAAGCAAAACAGCGCGATGAGCGCAACGACCTCGAGCGCAGCGCGACCGTGGGCCTCCAAGCCCTCCGCCCACCCTCCGAGGTGATGCGCGAGCACCACCGAGAGCATCGCGCCATTGACCATTAGTAAAGATGGTCGAATCGCCTGCGCCGACGCGAGCAGCTGCTCGCTCGAGATTTCGGTCAAGGCCGCGAACATCGCCGTCACGTCCTTGGTGTGAAAGTAGACGGCGGCCGTGAGAAAGAACGCGCCTCGCGCAACGGCTTCGAAGGAGGCGCCTACTTTCCACCACCGCGTATGGGCGCCGAGCGAGAGCCCCTCGCTGACGTCCCCGATACCGAAGTGCCACAGCGAGACCGCAAGGAAGAAGAGCAAAGAAGGTAGGGGTGCGACAAACCAAGCGGCGGCGGTGACTGCGACCAAGCCGAGATATACGGCCCCGAATGCGACGACCCACCCTCGCCCGAGGCGCCGCAAAAGAGCGGCGCCGATCACGTAGTCGAGGGCGCCGTGCGGCAGGCCGAGCAGCGCAACGGCCGGAACGAGCACGGCGAGCTCCACAATCTTGGGCAGACTCGTGAGAGCACCTAGAGCTGCAAGCGCAAACGTGATGAGGCTCAGAGCGTATACGTGGTGACGCTCGAGCCTCGAAAGCCACGCAGCGCGCGAGTGCCCGGACCCCGGCTGGGGTCCGGACCGCTCGGAGTGCGCGCTAAGCGGCGGCGCGAATCTTGCCGCTGCTGCTTTCGACGCTGCCATCTGAATCACCCGAGCCGAGGTCGTACCCCTCGGCCTCAGTCTTCGCGCGCGCGATCATGTAGATGTAGATCCCGAGACCAACTTTGGCGGTGATGTCGGCGATCGTATAGCCAACCTGCACGAAGGTCTGCGCGGACGCGCCGGCCAGACCAAGCTCAGGTCCGAGGTAGGCCACCGGGTAGAACGCCCAGGTCACCAGGACGAGCAAGCGCGCGTTGCTGACCAGCGGCTGAACGCTGTCGGGCTGGCGCGCGATCGCCGAGCCGAACTCGCCGTAGAGCACGTACATGATGTACACCCACGGCACCATCGCGGCGCCCCAGAAGGCCCAGCGCATCGTCGTGTCAGTCGCAACCTCGCCCGGATAGCCGAGCGCGATCATCGCGAGCGCAGCCACGGCAAGACGCACGGTGAGGGAGCGCGCCATCGGCTTCGCAAGCGCGAGCACGGCGACGAGCTCGATGACGAGCAGCGGCACCGTGAGAAGCCAGTCCGCGTAACGGTAGGCGTCGTTGAAGGGCTTGCCCGTGGGCTGATACACACCGGCGGTAAACGCGTACGCCGCCACGAAGCTGTCGTAGATGCGGAAGTAGTGGTAGCAGGCAATCGTCACGACGAGGCCCGAGATGACCAGCGCGGGACGAAGCCTGGGCGCGACTTGGCTACGGGAGAGGAAGAAGAACAGCGCGGCCGCGCCCATGGCCGCGATGGTCAGTGACATCAGATTAGTGACCAGCTCGTACTGGTTTGAACTCAACATTTCCATCGTTCAGACTCCTTCCTTGGGGTCGGCCCATTGTGGACAATACCTTGACACCCCCTCTGTGAAGGGCGGTTTTGAGTGGAGTCAACGGCAAAAACTGGACAAAAAATAGACATCAAGGGCGGGGCCCTGTTTTTCGCGGGACGACCGCAGTGCCTCGATGGCGCAGCCTCGGACGCGACCTCATAGTGTCCAGGTCAGTCTTTGAAATTATGGGGGCGACCGGTTTCGACGGGGATGAGGAAGGTCCGGTTGCGTGTCCGTCGGCCCAAGCACGACGTAAATACGTTTGGGACGTACAACTGCCAACGATAACGCAGTTGCTCTCGCGGCCTAAGTAAAGCCAAAGGAGCCGTCGAAGCTAGAAGCTTGCCTGTGCTTCTAGCCTAGGCGTCATTCGAACGGGCTGGTCACTGCGAGTCGGGTTCGGCGCAGTGACGAGACAAAGAACCACTAGCGTTGGCGCGAGCCTGTTTGTGGGCGCAACCCAACGCGAATTTCAAAACACAAACTACGCACGTAGACGCCGTTCTGGACCATTTCCGGACGTGGGTTCGATTCCCACCGCCTCCACCAAACAAGCGCAATGATTGCCGCGGCTTAGCGTTCTGAGAAACGCATATGTCATAGGAAATGTCATAAATCCGCCCCGTCGACCGCTCGGGATCGACACGGAGACACGCGGCCAATGAGGTTCTCGAGCTCGAAAAACGACGGCGGCACCGGCTCCGATGAAATTCTCCGCTCTGAGGCTACTGTCATTCTTCCTTCTTCTGCCGGCGCTCGGCTGCGCCCCCGAGGTGCAACGGGTGTCG
>CAJIBU010000194.1_pt1 | contig 40841 bp, 33 predicted proteins | sample 9199451 | NCBI WGS metagenome assembly CAJIBU01 (sample SAMEA7708315, study PRJEB35096) | sediment metagenome | biome: marine neritic benthic zone biome [ENVO:01000025]; feature: sediment [ENVO:00002007]; material: shallow marine sediment [ENVO:03000034] sea grass bed [ENVO_01000059] ... | reverse complement strand
TCGAGCCACCACCGGCGCACCGTCTTCCACTGATGGTCATACGCGATTGGAAATCGGATTCCGAGCTCTCGTGCGCGCTTCACAGCGTCTTTCCAAGGTCGCTCGCTTCCCATTGGCTTGGAGTGGTAGAGCCCGATGAAGGTCACGTCTTTTTCCGCGAATTCGTCGGCGAGCCTCTGCATCGCGGGCAGGCTCGCGGCGCAGTACGGACAGGTATCCGTCCAGAACCGAACCATCACGACGCGTCCGCGAAGATCCCGCAGCCGAAGTGGCTTCGAGCCTTCCCATTCGGGGCCGACCGTCCACTCGGGCGGCGCGCGCCCGACGAGGTCCGCACCGTTTTGTGGCTTCAGATCGCCGCGCCCGTCGGCCGCAAGCAGCGCCACCCCCACGGCGAGCAGGAGCCCCCCAGTCCATCGCGCGGTTCGACGCGCACGGGTTCGGTTCTGCACTTCAGGTCTCTGTCACCGACTGCTTGCCTGTCCAGTCCTCGAAAAAAAACCTTGACGCTGTGCGTTGTAGTTGCAAAGTTGCGTCCGCACCGAAACTCTTGGGCGGGGGTTGCCCAGGTCTCTCGGGGGGGAATTGAATCATGAATACAGCACTTCTCGTGGTCCTGATGACCGTTTTGTCGCTTACCGCCATTGCGGCGGGCGTCGGCGCACTCGGCCTCGGCACGATCAAGGTCTGGAAGCGACTTTCGCAGGGGCTCGACCAACGCGGCCTTCGGGCGAAGCGCGGACCGGCGGCGTAGCCGAGCTGCGCTACTTTTGGCTCGTGCCGGTCTTGGTGGCCTTTTCTTCCATCTCGGCGGCCTTCTTCTTCGACGGTTCGTAGTTGACCGTCATCTTGAGCTGGAAGGCGCTCGTGAGCTCGATCTCCTCGGTGCCTTCCACGGTCTTGACCGTGACGACCTCGGACGATTGCCCCTGGGCGCGCGCGCTGCCTTCGAGCGCGTTGAGATTCAGAATCACCTGGCCCTGGGCGCTCATCGAAAGAGACTGAAGCGCAAACTCGACGCCTTCTTCTTTGAAGGTGACCGTTTGCTTTGGCGCCGATTGCACGATGTCGACATCCAGCTTGAGCTCGTCGCCCACCTTTTCAGCGAGCGTGTACCGGTCGGTTTGCTCGAGCTCGAACCCGTAGAGCGTGAGGTCCTTTTTAGCCTCCCACTGTGCACCGATGCCCACGGGCTCTGCTGGCAGGATCACTCGAGCGAACGACGTACGCACGTTGACGACCGTCATGAGCATCCGAATCGGAAGGTCTGGGTTCTTGGCCGCCTGGTTCATTTCGACCTTCTGAACGATGCCGCGGTCATCGACCTCGACCCAGCCGCCGACGTCGCGAAGAAGCGCCGCGCTGCGGTTCAGGTCGCGCTCGACTTCGCGGCTGACTCCGGGCGGCATGACCGCTTCAGCTTTGATGATGCGCACGTCCAACCGCGTGATTCCGTTCTTCTGGCTCACGGCAGGGCCAGAGGTGATCACCACCCGAAGGCCTGGCGGCCGCGCGACCTTCGCGCCGGCGCTCGAAGAGCTCGCCATCGAAGACACCGACAGCTCCATCGTGGACGTGGTGGCCGCGCCGTCGTCGAACTTGTAGCGAAGCGCTTCGCGCGGTTCGGCGCCCGCCTCGAGGAGAACGATCGGCTCCTTTTTCGCGTCTTTCGCGGTGTTGGACTTGCACCCTGCCGCGGCCAAGAGACCGCAAGCGGCAATCGAAACGATCGTCAGTCGTCGCATTTGTCTGCCCTCTCCTCGCTATGCCGCGCCCCATGGCGGCTCGCAGCGGACGGTCGCAGCCCCGCCGCTCGGCGTCAAGCTTCCTAGCGGTGCTCGCCGCTCAAAAAACGTCGTAGCTGGACCCGACCACATCGAGCCAATGCGCTTCGGGCGGCTTGACTGGCTTGCTCGCTCGAAGCGCGCTTTGAAAAGCCTGAAAGCTCTCCGAGGACGTGAACCGGTCCACCGCCGCTTGGTCTCGATACATCCCGAAGTGCACGAAGGTGACGCCGTCGTCTTCGCGAAAGGACTGGTAGCGCACGCCGTCGCTCCCCGAACCGCGGAGCTCTTCCATGACCCGACGAATGTGGGTCGCGTTGGTGTCGGCAAACGACGGGTCGACCTGATACCTCACGTAAACCGCTTTCATCTCCACCTCCCATGCGATCCGTGCGGCTGTGTTGCGCCGGAGTCAACCGAGCTCGGCAAGGGCCTCGTCGAGGCTGTCGCCCACACGGCGCGTCACGCCGCCAAACGCTCTCGCTTCCGCGGGTTTGATGCCCTGCATCATCAGCTTCACGACGCCCGCCTGCGCACGGACCCCTTTCTTCAAGACGCTTCGCCCCTTCGGGGTGAGGTAGACCCGATATCCACGCGCGTCCTCGGGGTCGCTTTCCCGGCGGATTAGATCGAGCGCCTCGAGTCGCTGCAGCAGGGCGGTGATGTTGCTCTTTGCGACCAGCAGCCGATCGGCCAGGCGCCGCTGGGAAAGCCCCTCGTCCCGCGCGGTGGCGAGAAGCACCTCGTAGCGGGCGATGCTCAGGTCGAGCGGGGCGAGCCGCGCCGAAAACAGGCGCTGGCACTTGGTGTACGTTTTCACCACCTCGAGCCACGAGCCGTATTCCGGGATGTCGTCGAGCTCTGGGATTCGCTTCTTGCTCACAATCCGCATTTAGTTCACTTGCGAACTAATGGCAATGCCCTAGAGTCGTTCACAAGCGAACTAATCGAAGGAGCGCTAGGATGACCCACGCAGCCGTGATCGAGCCCAACTTCCCCTCAGACAAGCGTCAAGAGCGTTTCGGCCTCCGCGCGCCAAAGCCTGCGCTGCGGCTTCTGGAAGCGCGTGCCTTTTTCGAGATTGGGTCGCTGGTTCCAAACGCGCCCTCGCTCCTCAAGCAGCCACGAGGGGACGGGCGGCCCATCGTGTTGATGCCGGGCTTTCTCGCCGACGCGCGGTCGATGTGGCCGCTCCGTGGATTTCTCAGGTACCTCGGGTACGACGCGCGCGGCTGGGGTCTCGGTCTCAACCAAGGCGACCCCGAAACGTTTGGGGCGCGCTTTCTCGAGCGCATCGACGATCTCGATTGGGGCGAACAGGGCCTCACGCTGATCGGTTGGAGCCTCGGCGGCGTGGTCGCCCGTGTCGTCGCCACGGAGCGTCCGGATGCCGTGCGCGAAGTGATCACGCTCGGCACCCCGGTCGAAGGTGGTCCAAAATACACCACCACGGGCGACTACTACGCCCGCAAGCGCGGCATCGATCTCGACGCGTTCGAGCAGCACGTCCATCAGCAAAACAGCCGCGGCCTGGACGTCCCGCTCACCGTCATCTACAGCCGCACCGACGCCGTCGTCAGCTGGCGCGCCGCCATCGACCGCTACAACCCGCAGGCCAACCACATCGAAGTCCCTGGCTCCCACGTCGGCCTAGGCTTCAGCCCCAAAGTCTGGCGCGTCATTGCGGGGACACTCTCCACCCCGTAACCGCGCGCAATCACACGCCTCCTACGGCAAAGATCGCAACGCTATTCCGCTGCCACCTCGGTCACCACGCCGCCTTCGTGCTCGACCCAGCGGAAGTTGTCGATCAGCACGGTTGCGTCGAAAGCGCCGTCGCCCGAATCCCAGATCGCAAAGGTGATCGCGATCTCGCTGTCGCTTTCGACCGGTGCGGTCGTGGTGAGCCAACCGGTTGCGCCCGCGCCCTCGTAGCCCGTCGTCGAAAGCACGGACTCGCCGAGCGAGCACTCGAACGTGAGCCCTCCCGCGTCACACGGGGGTCCGCCGTCGCACCCGCACGCGTCGAGGAGGTCGCTATTCACGCTGATTGGGTTGCCGGCGTCGTCGACTGAAAGGTTTCCTGCGGTCCCGAGAAACACCGCGAATACGTCGCTGAAGTCCGAGCACACGAGCGTCGGAAAGTCCGCGGTGTAGTACGCGAAGTCGAAAGCAAATGCGGACGCGTTGGGAGGCACCCGAAGCTCCACCGTCAGTGCGATCCCGTCGTGCGGAGTGTTCAGTGTTGCGCCAGAGCATGCGGGCACGTTGGGCGGAAAGCCATCGGGCTGGCCGGACTGATATCCTTTGTCGAAGCCGGCCGGGTCCTGATAGCCCGGGTCGTCGACGTCGCGTGCGGAACCCGACGAGAGCGCGAGCAGATTGAACCCTTCGCGCGGGGTAACCGTCCCAAAGCTCGTCAACATCCCATGGCCGAGATCAAACGCGGCCTGCTGGCCCCCTGGCGGAGCTTCTCCCGCGGGCAGCGAATACTCGACGAGGGTCACGCCCCAGTCCTCGTCGCTAGCGGCGGCCTTGCAGATGTCGATGGCGCGCGCCCCGTCGACCGAGGCCGTGCTGTCGAGCTCCAACGTGGTGTCGCAGGTGATCGACTCGTCGACGGTGCCGTTGCAGTTGTCGTCGCAGCCGTTGTCCGCGAGCTCGGCGCCTCGCTCGACGCACGGCGGGCAGCCTCCGACGTTGCCGGATCCGCCGCCTCCGCCCGCACCGCCGGTGCCGACGACGCCACCCGTGCCGCCGCCCGGGGTTTCCTCCGAGCCGCATCCCGCGGCTACGACCAGTGCACAAATCGCGAAGTAATACCCAAGAAAGTTAGTCAAGCAGCGCATTCGACCTCCTGCGTGGAGCGCCATGCTACTCTGCAACGCGAACGCTGCCAAAGGGGTCTTCGCCGGTAGCCGGCTCGGCTACGGGGCCGGGTGTCGACGCCGTCGACGGCAGAGCGCCATCCCCGCCAACAGGCACGCGAGCCATCGTAGGCCTCGCCGCGTTCCACCGGACCGTTGCCGCATCGGTTGGCGGGCTCGCACTTCGGGGGGGGCTTCGTGTGAGCCCGAATGCAATTCGAGGTGATCATTCGATCATGTCGGCCGCCCGCATGCACTCGAAGCTTTGCCAGCTTCGGGGCGCGCCCAGGTCGGAAACCGTTGCGCAGCGTGGCCGAACGACCTCGCCAACTGTTACGTTGAAGTGGGGTGTCACGGTTTCGTCTGAGATATCGCGATACCAATCTCGAGCTCCCACAGGGTGAGTTCACGGTTGGTCGCAGCACTGGTTGCAACCTTGCGGTTGCCGACGCCCTCGTTTCCCGTCGCCACGCTGTCTTTCACGTTGGCCCCACCGAGGTGTTCGTCGAAGATACAGGGAGCCGAAACGGGATCATCGTGAACGGCGCGCAGAGCCCGGCAAAATGTCGGCTCACGCACATGGATCGCGTCTACATCGGCTCACAAGAGCTCGTGCTCGTCGACGCCGCCAAGTTGACAGATCAGCAAGATACGGCGCCGAGCGTGATTTGCGGTGCGTGCGGAGTGGCCAATGGCAAAGCACAGCGCCGGTGTAAGAGCTGCGGCCAGCGCTTGGATTCGGCCGCCACGCTCCAAGAACCGCGGCGCACGTTTTCAGGCATGCACGTGTTCGAGGACGCCTCGGAGGTCACCCGAACGGAGACCACGCGCGACGTGGTCGACGGCATTGCCGCCAAAGCGATCGACCTCGGCCGGTACGCGGAGGCTGAACGCATCCTGATGCCTCATCTCGACAAGCTTCTCGAGCGCGCACTCCGCGGAGTCCCGTTGAGCCAAGCGGAGGGTCGCGACCCGGTCGAGCTTCTTGCGAACGCAACCGACAACGCGTTGAAGCTCGCACAAGGTCTGCGTGCCGAGAGATGGGTCGACTGGGTATTTCGCATCCACACGGCGCTCGCTCGCCTGATGCCGGCCGAGACGATCGAGAAGCTGCACGAGGTCGTGCGGGCGATCGAGTATCACAAGCGGAAGTACGTTCGCGCCTACCTGCAGGTCGTTCAGAACCAGTCGGACGGTTGGGGTCCATCGGAACGGTTCCGGGTGAAGCGGCTCGAGGGGCTGTCCGAGGTCATCGTCGCCAGCAGCTGAGTCGCGCCGGTGTTTTTCGCAGCGGGGGCCTGCGCCGTTTCTCTTGACGCATCCGCCGGTGACAGCGCACACCTAGTGCGTGAACCCAAATCGAGAAGCCGAGCTGCTGGCTCAGTGCATCGAGCTCGCGAACGCCAACAAGCCCTTCATGGAAGGCGGCGAAGAGACGCTCGTACCGGTCACGAACTACACCGACGAGCGGCGTTTCGAACGTGAGCTCGAGCTTCTGCGGCGTTCGCCCAATCTCGTCGCTCACGCGAGCCGCCTCGCCGACCCCGGTGATTTCGTCACCCGACAGCTCGGTGGAGCACCGGTCCTGTTGGTTCGCGGCGACGACGGCCAAGTCAACGCCTTCTTGAACGTGTGCCGCCATCGCGGAGCCACGGTCGAGACGAGGCCGGCCGGCCGGTGCAAGCGCTTCGTGTGCCCGTACCACGCGTGGACCTACCGAACCGACGGCCAACTCGACCGGGTTCGGCACGTCGAGGGGTTCCCGAGCTTGGACATCGCCGAAACCTCCTTGACCCGCCTTCCATGCTTCGAGGCCGGCGGCTTCGTTTGGGTCACGCCCACACCGGAGCGCGTTCCCAGTCCGAGCGGGGCCGGTGCGCTGCCGCCCGCGCTCGTCGACGAGCTCGCGTGGCTCGAGTGCGAGGGGTTGGAGGTGCTCGATTCGGAAGCACGCGTGTGGAACGCCAACTGGAAGCTCATCGTCGACGGCGGTCTCGAGTCGTATCACTTCAAAGTCGCGCATCGCGACACGATCGCCGGGCTTTTCCTCGACAACGTCTCCACCTTCGAGCCCATCGGCGACCACATTCGCTCGGTTTTGCCCCGCGCATCCGTACTCACGCTCGAAGATGAGCCGCGCTCCGAGTGGCGCCTTCGCCAGCACGCCAACGTGCTCTACAGCTTGTTCCCCAACGCCTCCCTTCTCGTGCAGGAGGACCACGTGGTCTTGATCACGATGACGCCGGTTTCCGTGTCGGAGACACGAATCGAGCTGTCGTCGCTGGTTCCTGCTGGGCCCCGCTCCGAGCGCGCCGACGACTACTTCCGGGCCAATCACGCCTTCACGGTCAAGACACTCGAAGAGGACTTCGGCATCGCCGAGCAAATCCAGCGGGGCGCGCAAACGGGCGCGAACGAGCACTATCGCTTTGCGCGCTTCGAGCTCGCGCTCTCGCGTTGGCACAGCATGTTCGACGCCAAGCTCGCCGAGATCGACTGACGGCGGGTCGAATCGCCACGATCAGAGAATCGACTGCATGAAGGGCATCACCCAGGGCTCGAGCGATTCGGTTTGGCCAGAGGCGCTCAGCTTGGCGAGAATGGTGGGCCGCGCGGACGGTTCGTTCCTCATCAGAATCGCGTAGAGCGCCAGTGTCGTCAGGTCGGGTCCGAACTTCCCTACGTCCGAGGCCTTCATGAGCAGGGTATAGGCGGACCCGAAGTCTCGTTGCGAAAGGGCCCCGAGGGCGAGCTCCGCGTACGTGGTCGCCGTCGCCTCTCCGCCGGCTTGGGCCTTGCGCGCGGCGACCTGACGCGGCTCGTCGCTACCGAGCAGCCAAAGCGGCAGCGTCGAAAGTCGCGTGCTCGTGAGAAGCTCGTGAACCTTCGGCAGCGTTTCACTGAGGTCTCGCCGGCTCGACTCGATGAGAGCTCGATTGATGTCGGCCTGTGCGGAGAAGTACGGAAGCGTCGCCGAACGAAGCCCTGGCGGCCACACCTCTGCGATCCAAGGGCTCTGCTCGAATCTGGAGCGAGCGCTTCGCGGATCGATCCACGGCAGGTACGCGCGAATGCCCGCGACGAGGTCGAACCGCTCGCCCGAGAGCCGCTTGGGCCGGTCGTCGGTGAGAGGCTCCACGTTGCTCGCCCAGTTCACCAAATCTTCCTGACCCGCCATGAACAGGGCCCCCATTTGCTCGGGCCTTTCCACACCGAGTGCCTCGAGCTCTGCGCCGCTCGTGGGGTTGGCCCACTGCTTGGCGAAATCGAGTGCGCTGCCCGGCCCCTCGGCGTTGCGCGTGCCGATCAAAATCCAGTCCATGCCCGCACCGCCCCAAAGCGTGCAGTCTGCGAACGCATCACAAAACGCGCGAATGATCGACTTGCTGTCGTCTGGCGAGAGCACGTGCGCGGGGAGCCAGTAGCTCGCGATGCCGCCCTCGGATAGCCGCGCCTCGACCAGCGCGAAGTACTCTCGCGTGTAGAGACTCACGATGCCGGCCATCTTCGGCGGGGGCGGCTCGCCGGTGATGAGGTCGAAGCTCTTCTCGGTGGTCTGCAGAAAGTAGCGCCCGTCTTCTATGTGCGTACGGACGCGAGGGTCATGAAGCGGATGCTCGCTCTTTTCCGGATAAACGATGTCGTTCATCTCGATCACGTCTCGAGAAATGTCGACTACATCGATCGACTCCAGGCTAGGCGTGTTGGTCAGCGCTTTCGCCGTCATGCCCACGCCGTAGCTGATGAGCAGGGCGGACTTCATGCCGGGGTTGAGCGCGGTCGGCAGATACACGAACAGCTTCATGTACCGTTGCCCGCCGGTCGACGTCCCCGACATCGAGTAGCCGTTGGTGAGCATGCGGTATGCAACGGGCTCGCCGAACGCTCTCTCTTCGAGATAGATGATCGTTTCGGTGAGACCTTCGCGCATGGCGACGGGCTCTGCGTCGGGGCCGACGAGATACGGCTCGACCACGGGCTCGAGATGTCGTTCGAGTGTGCTGCCCGCCGGAAACGCCGCGACCGCAGCGACCAGCGCGAGCGCGGCGACGGCCGTGCCGATGGCGCCCTGGCGGGCCGTGGGGCGGGCGCCCGCGACCCAGGTCGCGGCAGCGACACCGAGATAGAGCGCCGATAGAGCTTGAAAACAACGGTCCACGCCGACCGCGGGCAGAAGCAAGAAGCCGATGGTCAGAGGTCCGAGCATGGCTCCGGTGGTGTTCGCCAGCGTCAGCAAGCCGGCCGACCGGGTCTCGTCGCCCACTCGTGCCTGGAGCGCTTGGCCGATCCCGGTGAAGAGCACCCCTGACAAAAACGAGACGGGAAACATCAGAGTCACCGCGCGCGCGGTGGTTTTGCCCCAGGTGTCGACCATCGGTCCCGCTGGGTAGAGCATGTAGAGCGCGATGCACACGAACCCGGTGAGCGCTGCGATCGCGGGCAGGAAGCGCACCGCATCATCGCTGCGCGACGTGACATACCCGCCCGCCAGGCCGCCCGCCCCGATGCCCGCCAAAACGGTCGCCAACAGAATCGCGAAGGTCTCGCTGCTGCCGAACATGAAATGAAGCAAGAATCGAAACCAGACCACCTCGAGCCCCAAGAGGGCGAAGCCCGAGAGCCCTGCGGCCACGAGCAGCCAACGCGCGTTTGCCGTGAGCCGCGGACGTGGCGCCTGCTCCTCGGGCTCGGCTGGCTTTTCGTCCATGCGTTTCGACAAAGCAAAGGCGAGGGTCGCGATCGTGACGCAGATCCCGGCGGCAACGATGCCCGTGCCGCGTATACCGAGCGCCTCGACGAGAAAGAAATCGCCTGCGAGCGCTCCCACGACGGCACCGAGCGTGTTCCAGCCGTACAGGCGCCCGAGAACGCTTCCAAACCGAGGATCTTGCCTGTACAGGGCGGAGACCATCACGGGCAGCGTCGCGCCCATCGCCGTGGACGGGATGAGCAACAGGCCGAACGCGAATGCGAGGCGCAGCGAGTTGAGTGCCCATGTGGCCCCGAGCAGCGGTCGGAGAACGTCAGCGAGCAGAGCGGTGAGCGAAGGAAGCGCGACCACCAGCCCGAAGCCCACGATTCCGATCGCTAGCTCGAGCAGACCGTACAAACGAACCGCGCGAAAGCGACCCGAGCGGAGACGAGCGGCGAGCGCATTGCCGAGCGCGAGGCCGCCCATGAAGCCAGCGAGAACGAGGCTCGACGCCCACACCGAGTTTCCGAACGTGATCCCCGCTTGGTAGAACCAGAGGTTTTCGAAGATCAGGGCGGCGCAGCCTGAAAAAAAGAAGATTGCGGGGAGTGCGCGGGAAACCATCGGACTCACGACGGGGCAACGGGGCTCGGACACCGGCGCTGGCTCGAAGCGCCTCGTTGCAAAGCGTCGAAGGTAGACACAAAAGGTGTCGTGCGCAATAGCACCGGCGTGGCCGAGCCCGACCAAAATGGGGCAAGAGTTGCCTCCGCGAATGCCACCGACACGTGGGCTGCGTTCGTCGCAGTCCTCTGCATCGCGGTCATCGTAGACAATGCGCCGTACCCGCGTATCGTCTGGGACCACTGGGTGAGCGGGGAGCCCATGCCCAACCCGAGTGCTGCCTTCGCGAGGTCCGCGTGGGTTGCAGCAGCGGCTTGGGCGTTGATCCGGCCGAAGGCCTTCGTTCGCTATTTCGCTCTGTGCGCCATAGGCGCCGCGGTGATCGTCCTTTCTCTACCAACGGTTCCCAACCATTGGGTCTTGCTGCTCGGCGTCTTCGCTGGAAGCCTCGCGACGTCTGCCGCAGCGCGCGACGCGGCGGAGCGCTTTTCTGGCATGCGAGCCCTCGTGCTCGGGTCGATCGTCGTCGTCTACACCTGGACGTTCGTCCACAAGCTCAACGCGGGCTTCCTCGATCCCGCGACGAGCTGCAGCGCCGTTTTCATCGAATCTCTGGCAGGCCGCCTACGGCTGCCTCCGCCACCCGACGCGCTCCGAGCGAGCGCCGTCTGGGCCGTGCTCGTGACCGAAGGCGCGATGCCGGTCCTCCTGCTCTGGCCGCGCTTTCGAGGTCTAGCCGTGCTCCTCGGCATCGGCCTTCACCTCGCGTTTGGCTTGTTCGTGGCCGCGTTTTCCGTCTTCATGTGGGCGACGTATTTCTTGCTCCTCGCGCCAGGTTCGCTCGAGCCGGCGTTTTCGCGAGGAGCTGCTCTGCGAAACGGCGTTGCTCGACGCTGGCCCAGCGCCCTTCGGGTCCCTCGACGAGCCCGCGGTGCGCTCGGCTTCGTCATCGTTTTCATCGCGGTGCTGCTGATCAAGGACATGCCGAGGTTTCGCGGACTGACCCAGCAGGAGACGCTGCTCTTGCCGCTCGCCCTCGTGGTCGGCGGCCTTCTCGTCTCGGGTCTGCGGGCTTCGGGCCTTGCGCTTTTCGTCGGGCAGCCGCCACGCCGTGTGTTTGCCGTCGCGGCGGTCTTTTCAGTTCTGCTCGCCTTAAACGGCGCGGTCCCCTACGCGGGTGTCCGCAACACCCTGGCGTTCAGCATGTTCAGCAACCTGCGCACGGAGCCCGCACACGCGAACCATCTGTTCTTGCCCAGTGCGCCTACGGGTTCCGTCGTCGGAAGTCGCGTGCGCATCCTCGAGACCAGCGATCCCGTGCTCTCGAGCTACACGCGGCCACAGCGGCTCATACGCTGGAACTGGACGACGCTCGTCGATCGCAGCGAAGCCGAGCTCGAGCTGCCGTTCTTCATGGTGCGGTATCGCGCACAAGAGCTCCGTGACTCCGCCGCCGATGCGTTCTCGATCCGCTACGAGAAGGACGGCGAGACGTTTGACTTGTCCTCGGGCGAGGTCGACGCGCTCCCTCGAGTGAACGTGCTTTCGGGGTGGCTTCATTGGTCGAGAGGCACGCCGCTGCCGCCGCGCCAAAACGCGTGCATGTGGTAGGCCCCCGCTAGCGCCAATAGTCGACACGCCCGTGAAACCGGTCCTGCTCGTCGACCCACACGGTGTGCCGCTCGTGCGGACGCTCTTTCGCCGTTTCGCCCGCCCAGATCTTCCACTTTGCGAAAGAGCACTCGCGGCGGGCGCGAATCGCCTGAAGGCTCTCGACGTCGTCGCCCTGACGTGGAACCGGGTCGCCCGTCGGCGCGCCCGTGCAGCGTACCTCGGTGCTCTGCCCCGCGAGGATCAGGGTCGGCTGCTCGAACGTGGCGTCGTCCTCACGACTTCGGTACGGCCACGTGTTCAACCATTCGGCGGCCTCCACGGCGGTCGCCGGCCGGGCGCTCTGTCCGTCGGCAGTCTCCTCTTCGAGGCTGCTCCAAAGAGAAGCGCGAGTGCAGCAAGGTGTAGCCACCGCGAGAAAGCCCTCGGTGTCCGAGTACCACGTGTCCTTCTTCCCGCTGCGCATGCGAGTCACGATCACAGCGGCCGCGATCAGCGCGACCGCGATCGCCGCGATCCAAGCAGCCCTCCGGCGGTTCACCGGCGTCATCAGCGCGGTTTGGCGCCCTTCAACGTGATCGTCGCGAAGATCTCGTCGCAAAGTGCGCTCAGTGTTTCGATCCCGCCCGAACCCATCTCGCACGTCACGCCGATCGCCTCCTTGCCGGTCGCCATCATCAACTGCACCGTGTCGCGGCTCCCCATCGGGGTCGTCCAGGATGCCGCTAGCTCGTATGTTTGAAGGCGGCCGATCCGAGTCGGACCCTCTCGCTTCACCTCGGCGAAGCTCTTCAGCCGCACACGGTTCTCTTCCACGAGCTCGGCCGTGGTGCCTTTGAACTCCGTGGCTACCAGGGTCGCTTTGGTTCCGAACACGGGGCTTTCTTGGCCAGCCATGTAGACGAGCAAAGTCGACTCGTTCGGCGTCTTCATTTCCAGCCAGTCTCTCGGCACGCCGAACTTCACCGTCGCTCCCCCGGGCGTCTTCCCCGAGACCTCGCGCATGGAATCCCCGATCGGGATCACGGAAATCGTTCGAGCGCCGTCGGGCGGAAGCTCGACAGCCGGCTCGGCTTCGGCCGCTGGGGCCTCCGCCTCCGGCTCCGCGGCAGGTTGCTCCGCTTCGGCCGCTGAATCGGTCGTGCTCTGCTCCGGGGCAGGCGCTTCTGTCGCAGGCTCGTCGGCCGGCTGACTCCGCTTGCAGGCGGTTGCGAAGAGAAAGACCAGGCTGACGACGATGATGGCTCGGATGTTCGTTCTCATGTGTACGGGACCTCTGTTTTCAGCGCGGGCGCTTATAGCACGAAGGCGCTCATGGCTGATACGGGCTCCACCGTCCAGCGGATGTGAGCCATCGCACACTTTCATCCGTTGGACGGAATCGGTCAACTCAGACGAAGACGTCATTTCATCTTCCAACGTCGCGCGCTCTTCGGTATACCCGTCGTTCCCCGCTCGAGAGGTTGTTTTGGTGAAAAGAGAGTGGACGAAGACGTTCCTGCGGCTTCTTGTCGTGGCGATGCTCGTGCCGACCATGGCAATGAGCTGTGATCAAATCGACTTGGTGCAGATGACGCTCGACGATATCTCGCCGACGGCGGGTATCGATCCAGGCAGCCTTCCCCCACCCGATCCTTCCGAGCAGCCGACGGACCGCTACCGGAGCATCGACGGCACGGGCAATCACGAGACGCATTTTCGGCTGGGCGCCGCCAACACCGTGCTCACGCGATACCTGTCGGTCGACTATGGGGACATGGTCGCGTCGCCCGCGGGCGCAACGCGGCCCTCGCCGCGCCACGTCAGCAATGCGACTTGCGCAGACTCGCTTCCTCCGCCGAACGCGCTCGGCGCGAGCGACTTCTTATGGCAGTGGGGCCAGTTCCTCGATCACGACATCGACCTGACCGAGCCTCAGGAGCCCGCGGAGCACCTTCCCATTCCGGTTCCGGCGAGCGACCCCTGGTTTGATCCGATGGGTACCGGTCTGATGGAGATCGACCTCGATCGCTCGGTCTATCACCCGGGCACCGGGAACGACCCCGCGTACCCGCGCCAGCAGGTCAATCAGATCACCCACTTCATCGACGCGTCCAACGTGTACGGATCCGACGACGTGCGCGCCGCCGCGCTTCGAACGAACGACGACACCGGCCGGCTGCTGGTGAGTGCAGGCGATCTGCTTCCCTTCAACATCGCCGGGCTTCCAAACGCCGGCGGCACCGGCCCGGAGCTCTTCCTCGCGGGCGACGTCCGAGCCAACGAGCAGGTCGGCCTCGCTGCGATGCACGTGCTTTTCGTGCGGGAGCACAACCGCCTCGCCGCGGAGATCGCCGCCAACGACCCCGCCCTCACGGGCGACGAGATCTATCAGCGGGCGCGCCGCATCGTTGGTGCTCTCATGCAGGTCATCACGTACCAGGAGTTCTTGCCCGCCCTGCTCGGACCGAACGCGGCGCTCGAGGACTGGACCGGGTACTGGTGGTCGGTCAACCCCGCGATTGCCAACGAGTTCTCGACGGCGATTTATCGCTTCGGCCACAGCGCGCTCAGCCCGACGCTCCTCCGCCTCGATGCCGCAGGCGCGGAAATCCCCGAGGGCCATCTTCCGCTTCGCGACGCCTTCTTCCGACCGGATCGCCTCGTGAACGAAGGTGGCATCGAGCCCATTCTTCGCGGGCTCGCCGCTCAGCCCTGCTCTCCGATCGACGTGGAGCTCGTCGACGATGTCCGCAATTTCCTCTTCGGCCCGCCCGGCGCAGGGGGCTTCGACCTCGCCTCGCTCAACATCCAGCGTGGCCGCGATCACGGGCTGCCGAGCTACAACCGGGCGCGCGAAGGACTCGGGCTGATGCCGAGGGCGAGCTTTGCTGAAGTCAGCAGCGACCCCGCGACGCAGACCAAGCTTGCCGCCGCCTATCCCACCGTGGACGACATCGATCTTTGGGTCGGGGTGCTCGCGGAGGACCCGCTCCAAGGTGGGCATGTCGGCGAGTTGGCCGCCCAGGTGATCAAGCGACAGTTCACGGCCCTCCGGGATGGCGACCGCTACTGGTACCAGAACAAGCTCGACCCCGACGAGAGGGACCAGGTCGAGGGCACCACTCTCGCCGACATCATTCGCCGCAACACGTCGATCGGCGCCGAGATCGCCGACGACGTGTTCAACGTGAACTGATCGCTTCGGGCCTACGGCATGTTGAGGCACCACGACGGCACCGTGACGCCGATGCTCGACCAGCCGCTGAAGCACACCCCTTGTCCGCCGTCGCACGGCGTGAAATCCGGGAGCCCGGTATTGGTGCAGGCGCCCGTATCCGGGTCGCACTCGTCGACGGTACACTCGTTGTCGTCCTCGCAGCTCTTCTCCGCGAAGTAGCCCGGGTTGAAGGGATCGGGGATCGCGCAGAGCTCCGGGACGCAGTCCCGGTCGACGGAGCAGATGCCGCCAAGCGCCATGTTGGTCAGGCTCGGATTGAAGCCGCCGGTGGGGTCGCAATACAGGTCGGGTTGGATGGGTTCGATTTCGCCGACGAAACAACCGAGGCGGCAGTTGTTGAATCCGCTGCCGATGCTGACGCAGTTGTTCTGACTCTTGCAAAAGCCGCCGATGCAGGCACCCGGGGAGCCTTGGTTGTCGCACTCCGGCGCTCCCTGGAACGCCGCGGCTTCACACTGGCCCGTCTCCGGGTCGCAGGACTCCTTGACGCATTGGGTCGCGTCGTCCTGACACGCGACGCCAGCACAGTTGCCTGTGTTGTAGATGCACTCGCCCACGGCGTTGCAAGTGCCGGCCTGGCCGGCTTGACCCGGTGGTTCGACCCCCGTCGGATCGCAGGGCGTCCCTGAGATGAGCCTCTGGCTCGTGGGAATACACGTGGCGACCGGTCCGAAACAACCCTGGTTGGCGCAACAGTTCACTCGACCGACCCCAGCTAGGACGCACGGATCCGAGCCGACCGGCTCGCAAATCGTCCCAAAGCAAACGCCGGAGTTTCCGCCTGCGTTACAAGATGGGAAGAAATCATCGCGTTCGACGTTGATGCATGTGCCCGCCATCGGGTTGCAGCTGTCGACCGTGCAGTCGTTCGCGTCATCGCAGTCCACTCCGGTACACGCGTTCGCCACGCACGAACCGCTGACGCACCATCCGTCGTTCGTCGCGTTGAGGTCGCAGAGGATGTAATCGACGGGGCACGGATCATTGCAGCCGTCTTGGCCGAAGAGCGGGACGACCAGGAGCGCAATCAGCGAAAGGCGCGCGGGGAAGGGCAGTGTCCGAAGCATGGAGCTCTCCTTCGCATTGCGGCGGGTCCTCTGAAGCCGCTCTGCCGCATCTCATCACCGATCGGCGACATGGTCCATACGTAAAATGTGCGAGCGACTCGTTGTTTCGGAGAGCGCGTCCGATTTCGTCCATCGGCGTTGCAAGCCCTTGAGATCCCGCGCACTCTCGACCTGTGCGCAGCCTCGCGGCACTCGTCGTTCTCTCCGTGGTCGCCTCGACCGGCTGCGATGCGTCGACCTGCGGCGAGGGATTCGAGGCGCGCGAGGGGCGCTGTGTCGGCGTCTCTGCGAGCAGCTGCCCCGAGCCCTGCGACGCCGAGGCCCACGAGGTCTGCGACACGAGCCTGGTGGTTCCGGCATGCGCATGCGCCGCGGGGTACGAGGGTGACCCGTGTGGATGGAGCGGCGTCTTGCTCGACCCCGGTTTCGAGGATGCATCCGCGTGGGAGCTGAAGAATGGTGCGACCGTTCTTCCCGATGCAGAGGGTCCGACGGGCAAGGGCGTCGCGTTCCTCGCGCCGAGCGTTGTCTGCAACGGCGGCGCGATCGCGCAGCGAGTCGACATGCCGCCCTATCCGGCGGCCGAGCCTCTAGTTGGCGAGCTCACCTACAGGGCGCGCGACGCGAACGGAATCGCCGTGGGCATCGGGCGAGCTTGGAAGCACCTCCCGCCGAGCCAGGGTGATGATTGGTCGACGCGCCGTTTCTGCCTTGGTGAAGGCGCATATGGGGGCTCCTTTCTCCTCCAGATCGCGTCGGCTGAGAAGCTGCAGGCGTGCAACACGCCACCGGTAGAAGACGGAAGGATTGACGTCGACCGGCTCACGGTCGAGCTCGCAGACGCGGGCGAATGTCCTCTTCCCGGCGAGGTCTTCAATGGCGATGCGGAGGCTGGTGCGTCGGGTTGGTCATTCGACGCGAGTGGAGGCGCCGCGGCGGGTTTCATCGCAGGTGGGGGTCGGCGGAGCACCGACGGCGTTGGCCTGTCGTCTCCTGAAACGGTGCTCGTCGGCCTCGCCGCAATGACCACGAAGCTTTCGGTTCCGTTGCCCACACCCACTTCATCGCCCTCGCTTCGGTTCTGGTGGACAGCCACCGAGGGTCACTTCTTTCCCGTCGAGGTCGGAACCTTCCTTGGCGTGGAGAACTTGGATCGAACCCTCGAAACCCTGCTGGGCGCGGGCACGTGGCGAGAGCATGTGTACTGCCTTCCGCCGTGGACGCACGGTACCATCGCAGATTTATCTTTTTTTCTTCAGGCACGCTCCGAGGAGTCCGAGATCGTCGTCGATGAGGTGTCGGTTGCCCTCGATGAATCCTGCACCGGCTCCGCCGACATCCACGACCCCGGCTTCGAAAGCGTGGCACGACGCCGGCCTGGAATCATCGTCTTTGGAAGCACCGACCAGTCCTTCGACGTCGTTCGCGATCCGAGTCGGGCGCGCACCGGCGAAGGGTTTTTCGAGGTCGAGTATGCGACCACCAGTGCGCTCGTGATCGTCGAGCTGTGGGTTTTCGTGCCTGCGTCCGACGAAGGCGGGGGCCCGCAGATTCGTTTCTACTCGTCACTGCCTGCCGATCCCGAGTTGCGGGTGCGATGGGTTCTCGGACGAGCCAGCGAACGAGAAGCCGAGTTGATTCCGGGTGGGGGCTGGCTCCTCAACCAAGCGTGCCTTCCGCCGCAGTGGGCGAACCGGTGGTACCGGTTTCAGGTGTGGATCGGGGACGCCGGCGAGACCTTTCCCATCGATCCACCCAAGTCGATCCTGCTCGACGACTTCGAGGTCGCGACCTCGCCGGCGTGTCCGAGTGAGTGACGCCGCGGTGGTGGTCTCGTCGCGGACCATGTAGGCTACGCCTGCCACATGGGCCAGGCTGACACGGACAATCCTTGGCCGCGCATGCGTGAAATCATCGCGGCGGTCGTGACGGGTCTGCACAGCGGGCGCTTCATCGAGGAGACGCTCGAGGCGCTCTGCGTGCAGGTGGGCGCTTCGTCTGCATGGAGCACGCTCGAGACCAAGGGGGGAGGGCCGCTCCATCGCTCCCGCACGGCGAGCTTTCGAGGGGTCTCGCCCGCGCTGCTCGCGCAGCACGTCACCGAGGTGCTCGAACGCGTGCAAACCGAGCTCAAAACCATCGGCGATCGCGTCCCCTACGCCGACGACGGCTCTTTTGCCGCCGTTCCTTTGTGGTCGCAGCCGACGGCTTCGAAGCGCGGCCGCAGCCTCGTTGGCGCGATGTATCTCGAGTTCGCAGGGGACCAGGGCACTCAGCCCGAGACTCTCGAGCTGGTCGAATGCGTCGGCTCGCTGCTCGGTGGGGTCATCTCGCAGCAGTCGCTGATCGAATCGACACAGGAAGACCTGCGGGTCGAGCGGGCCCGTGATCACAACGAGCACTACTTGAGCCTCGAAGACCTGCTTTCGCAGTCGAGCATGGAGTCCATTGCCGACGAGCTCCTCGCCGCCGGCAAAGAGGCGTCGATCATGATCCTCGGCGAGTCCGGGACCGGCAAGACCCAGCTTGCGACCGCCTTTGCCCGCGCGTCCAATCAAGAGCCCATCGTGCGCGCCACCCTCGGGATGGCCGACGACCTGAACACGATCACCTCCGAGCTCTTCGGACACGAGCGGGGTTCTTTTTCCGGCGCCGTCTCGAAGCGCAAGGGCCTCGTCGAATACGCCGACGGCGGCACTCTGATCCTCGACGAGGTGCTGAACCTCCCACCAAACGCCCAGCAGCTCCTCCTCGATTTCACTCAGTTCGGGTCGTACCGCCCACTTGGCTTCCAAGGGGGCAAGCCGAAGAACGCCAAGGTGCGCCTGATCTCCGTCACCAACGGCGACATGCAGAAGGCGATCGCCGACCGGCACTTTCGCGAGGACCTCTACTTTCGCCTCGCAACCGTGCCGATCGTGCTGCCCCCGCTTCGCGAGCGCCGGCGGGACATCCCGAAGATCGCGGCGCGCTATCTTCGACGCGCAGGCGGCAAGGAGGCCTGGGAGCTCGACGACGGCGCCGAAAAGCTCCTGATGTCGCCGAGCCTGAAGTGGGCGGGCAACATTCGCGAGCTCGAGGCGGTGCTCGAGCGGGCGAGAAATCGCGCGGCGGCTGAAAACGCCGACCCGATCGTCGAGGCGCGACACCTCGGGCTCGACGGTGCGGGATCGGACAAGGCGCCGGTCTCTTCTCCGCCCGTGGCGAACCAGGACGACATCCTCGGACGCTGGCAAGAGCTCGGCGACCAGAAGGCCAACCTCGACCAGCTCGAGAAATCGATCATCGAGGACACACTTCGGGCCTGCGGCGGAACCGTTGCGAGGGCAGCACGCATGCTCTCGGTCCCGCGCACCGGGCTGATCAGCCGCATGGCGACGCTCGAGATCAACCCGCAGCAGTTCAAGAACCGCTAGGCGAGCTACTGCGTCAGATCGAACTGGACGGTCCTGCGCTGGCCTTCGCGAAGCTGGACTGTCTTGGTTTGAGAAGGTCTGCCCTGACCGGCGCTGATGCGATACCGGCCCGGCTCGAGCGCGACGCTTTTCAAAGGTGCGGCCCCGCGCCGTTTGCCGTTGATCCATACTTCGCCCCAGGGAAACACGACGACCGTGAGCCGTGCAGGCTTGACCTCCGGCTCGGCCGCCGGCGGGGGTGGCTCCTTGGTCTGCGGAACCGCCTGAGCTGCGTCGGCTTCGCTCTCGGCCGTCGCGCCCGAAGATTCATTGCCCGGAGGCAATGCGGGTGGCGTCGTTGGCTCTGGATCTGCGGGGGCAAGAATAGGCGGCGCGGGCCCGGATGTATTGGCGGGCGTGCCGCCGAGGTCTTGCAGCGCCCAGACGCCTACCGCCGAAAGGACGAGCGCGAGCAGCGCCCATGGAAGCCAGGTGCGGGACGCCTTGGCCGGTGGCTTTTCGTCTTGCGCGTCGTCCCGGGGGCGCGCGGAGCCGGCCACGCTCACTCCGCTTGCTTCGCCGGGCCTGCCCACCTGCATGTCGGTTGGCTCGTTCCCGACGATGGGGGCCGGGGTCGTCTGCAGCAGCTTCGCGGCCCGAACCTCTGATGCCATGTTGCCGAGCTGGCGGCCGACGCGCGGCGACGGCATGAAGGGGTCGAGCATCTCGAGGAGCGCCGCGGCGTTTTTGGGCCGCTCGTCGCGGTCTGGCTGCAGCAGCGCATCGATGACGTCGCAAACGCCTTCGGGTGTGTCGGGCGCGATGTCTCGAAGTGCGGCGCGCTCCCCCTGAAGGATTCGCATGATCGTCGCGGGGTCGTGCTCGCCATGGTAGGGCCGCTCCCCCGCGAGCGCCTCGAAGAGCACGACGCCGAGCGCGAAGAGATCGGCGCGACCGTCGAGCTTCTCGGCGCGGAGCTGCTCGGGCGACATGTACGGCACTTTGCCTTTGACCGCGCTCTGCTGGCGGGACGACCCGGTGATCGCCTTTGCGACCCCGAAGTCCGTGAGCATGATCTCGCCCCGCTGGCTGATCAGCACGTTCGAGGGGGAGATGTCTCGGTGGACGATCGCGTTGTCCTCGGTGCCGTCCGCCGACCCCTCGCGTCGTGGGTCGTGCGCGTGCTCGAGGCCGGCGGCGAGCTGGTGCCCGAGAAAAACGACCTGCTCGCTCGAGAGCCGCTGCCCAGGCTGCGCGTCGAGCAGGGATGCGAGATCGACGCCGTCGACCAGCTCGAGCGCGATGTATGTGACCCCGTCGATCTGGCCGAAGTCGATCACACCGACGACGTTGCTGTGGCGAAGCTTCGCGGCGAGCCGCGCCTCACGCTCGAAGAGCTCGCGGAAGTCTTCGCGATCGCGAAAGAAAGGCAGCACGAGCTTGATGCACACCCGCTGCGTGAAGTCCCCCGGGCCCGTTCGAATCGCCTCGAAGGTCTCGGCCATGCCTCCGACGCCCAGTCGCCTCACGAGCTTGTATGGCCCGAAGTCCTGCCCAACCGGATCGCTGAGCACCTTGTCCGAGTCTGCAGGTGCCATGACGTGCCGCGGTCCGCTGACCATCCTCGCGGACCGCGAGCGGCAGTGTACGGCGAAACCGGTGCGTTGAATAGCTTGCGGCGCCCGCAGGCTTACCGGCGGGTGGCTTCGTCACCTGAAATCCGCGAGAAGCAGGTCGATTTTGATCATCGTTGCCGAGTCGTACCGCACTCCGGCGAGGTTGACTGCGAGGCGGTCGCGATCGATGCGCAGGTCGTCTTCATAGATGTCGATCGTGGTCACGCTCCAGTCGATGGTGCTCGCGATCAGAAGCGGGGCCTCCTCCGTGCGCACCATGTCGAGGATGTACCCCTCGAAACCGCCTTCGGGGAAGCTGCCGGGCTCCGAGACCCTCGAGAAGTCGAAGACAACGGCGCGATCCTCGACGTGCACCTCGACTTCGGGAAGCACGGCGCGAGGGCAGGCGGCCTCGATGGTCTTGACGACGTCGGCCGGATACTCGAGCCCTGGGCCGACCTCGGTGATGAAGCCATCGGACTCCGCGGTCCCACACGTGTCGGCGTGGCGAATGAGCTCGAGCCGGACACCTTCCATGCTGGCGGCGCTCGCGTTCTGCGGCAGCTCGCCCGGGTCGAGGCTGTACATGCATCCGGTGCTGGCTGCCAAGGCACAAATGACAGTGATGGTCGTCGCGTTCTTCATGGCTTGCTCCTCCTGCTTGCGGGCCGTTCGGGCCGCACGTTCGGAGAGGGGCTGGTGCATGCTTCGTACCAATCCCGAATACGCCGTCTTTCGGCGAAACCGCTCCGCGGCCGGCCGTCGAAACGCTGACGGTCATCGTCGAAAGGTGACGTTCGTCGTCGTTTTCGGGGCGGCCTTCGCCCGTTTGCCCCAAAACCGTCGGGTTTTCCGGTTGGCACGGGAGCTGCTTCGTAGGGGGGCATCAACCGCTCACAGAGGAGTCAGCCATGATCAGCCATCAAGAAATCGACCGAATCGTCAACCAAGCCAAGAACCAGCGCGCCGCGGTCATCGGGTCCGGCTTCCGCACCTACGGGCTTCCGCTCGCGCTCGTTGCCGCGGTTTCGCTCGTGCTGCTTCAGTTCAACGGCGACCCGCGTCCGCCGAAGGCCGAGGAGCCGCAGGTTGCGCAGTGGGTCGAGCAGGCCAGCTGAGCCCCGCCCCTACCTCACCCGGCAGCGCGTCGAGGTGGTGAGCGCGAAGTCGTCCAAGAAGATCCGCTCCTGCGCGATCGGCATCTCGGGTCCCGATGGCGGGCCGACTTGGACCTTCAGGCGAAACCACCGTCCGGCCCAAGCTGGAGGCAGGCAAACCAAGCTCTCGGTCCAGTCACCGGTCGCCTCCACGTCGTCCCGGTCCGCAACACCCTTGCCGAGCACCCATCGCACATCGACCGACGGCGCGAGCGGCACCCGCGACTGAAACGAGACCGCAGGACCCAGGTCGTCTGCCGGCGCCGGAACCAACACGTAGCTTTCCATCGAAAGGTCCGCTCCAGTCGTCCAGTAGGTGAGCTCCAGTGTGCCGCTTCCCGTGAGCGCCAACCTTTCGTCGTCCTGCATGATCACCTGCTCGTTGCCCGAGCTGAGGCGCGATCCGAGCCAGCGGTTGGGTGCGGATTCGAAGCCTGGGTCGGCGAGGTCGGTCGAGCTCCCGCATGCCTCGGCCGACCGCACGCGGATGTCGTCGACGAACAGCTCCGACGCCTCCATCGATTCGTCGCTCGACAGCGCGAAAGTGAGGTCGAGCACGGTGCCGTGCGTCCAGGGGGGCAGGCAGTAGAGCGCATCCACGCCTGCGTTGCTTCCCAACAGCGTTTCAATGGGCCGCCCAGGGTCGTCGAGCCCCGCGAACGTCCCGAGGTAGGCCGAGGACAGCTTCGCCGATGTCCCTCGCCACCAAAACACGAGGGCCGGAGAGGGCACTGTCGCTTCGACGGGAACCGAGATGCGAACGGTCGCCGCCACGCGACCCGTGGCCCCCGCGGGGATGCGCAGCGCAGCGCCGCTCGTCCCTTCACGTCCTGCCCCCGCTTCGAGCGCTCCCTCCGCGGCCTCTTCGAGTACGAACTTCCACTCGCCGCTGGCCTCGCTCGCGGTGGGGTTGAGCGCCTCGCCGGGAGTGGGACACGTTTCACCGTCGCTTAGGGGCCGCACCGTGAACGAGTCGACCCGAATGCTGCCCGATGGCTCTTCGAGGCAGTCGTCGAGGCGCTCGGACGCGGAGATGCGCATCGTCACCGGACCGCCTAAGGGGTCCCGCGAATACGCGGCTTCTCCGAGGCAGAACGTGGCCGAGTCCCACTCTCCCCCCGTCGGCGGCAAGCGCTTCCACGCGCGGTCGAATCCAACCGCCACACCGTGCACGCCGCTCGCTTGGTACACCAGCTCTGCGACCAACGGCTCTGCAACGTCGTAGCTCGGCATGTCCACGACCTGTGTCAAACTTCCCGCGTTGCAGATCACGCTCGCCGCGAAAACCCCAACCCCCTCGTCGGGGTCCACGGCGCCGGGCGCATTCGGCTCCACCGTGGCGCCCTTGCCGCCTTCATCCGCCCAGAGCCTCTCGCCGAGCTCGTCTTCCAAACCGAGGAAGTCCGGGTCTTGGACGACACCCGCCCATTCGCACGGGTCGCCTGCGTATCCCGGTGCGCACTCGCAGGTGTTCGGGACGACGCGCGCGTCACAGACCTCGTGGGTGCTGCAAGTGATGTCGCACTCGGCGCTCGGGTCGATGCAGGCCCCGCCGACCTGCATTCGCCCAGGTTCACAAAACGCCGATGTGCACCCGGCTGCTGCGAGCGCCCACGACGCCAACACGAGCGCGACGCGCATCTCAGAACTCCCCGCGCACTCCGAAGGACCCGCCGCTGCGCGTCACCGCAATGGTCGGCGAAAGGGAGGCGTCCAGCCGTTTTTCGCCCTTGCGCAGCAGGTAGACCAGCGGGATCGTCAAGAGCGGTGCCGCCGTCGCACCGAGCACAATTGCGCGGTCGGTATCGCGCGCTCGGTTGACGCACGGCGTCGGATCGGGACCGTTCGCACGGCACGACTGTGGCGCTTTTGGCGACGCGGTCACGGCGGATGCGATCGACACCGCGGCAGCGGCCACCCCGAGGCCGCCGCTCATCCAAGCCCACCAAGGGGTCTTGGCTGCATAGGGAAGCGAAAGCGGCATCGCAGCGACGAGCAGCCCTCCGCCGATGGAGCTGGTCACGATCACGCCGGTGCCGAGTCCGAGCCACTTGTCTTGGGCACTGAGGCTGTTGGGGCTGCTTATCCAATCGTCGCCCGCGGGGCGGCGCGCGATCAAAAGGCCGTAGCTCGCCAGCAGTGACGCTGTGCCTGCCGACGCAAGGGTGACGCCGGCGATGTACTGGCCGCGAGGGGGGCGGGGCCGCCGCGTCCCGCCGTCGGACGCGATCGCGATGGGCGCACCGGTCTGGCAGTCGATCGCAACGGCAGCGCTGCCGGTGAGGTCTTTGCACTCGCCGGCCAACAGCGCTGCAGCGGCCGATGCCGCATCGCTCGTCGACGGCCTTCCGCCCGGGGCGGCGAGGCGCACGAACACGGGATCGGCTCCAGCGACGACGCGGAGCTCGAGCACCTCCTCGGTCGAGAACGAGGCGGCCAGCACGACCGAGGCGGGCAGGGTTCGCCCGAGCTCGCGAGCGTCCCTGGCGAGAAGCAGCGGTTCGGGCGGGTCGTCGTATTGCAGATGGAGCAGCGGCGAAGTCCGGACGGACCGGTCGAGCTCGTCGAAAACGAACAAGCTCGTCCCCTCGCCCCGCACCTCGACCGCATGAACCCGAGCGGGGCGGCCGGGCTCGCATTCGACCTGAACCTGGTACGAGCCGGGGTACAGCCCGGTGAGCTCGTGCGGCGTATCGCCGACGCGAACCCCACCGACGCGGAGCGCACAGCCCGAAGGCTCGCTCTCGACGAGTAGCGTGCCGACGCGAGCCGCGTTCGCAGCAGCCTCGTAGAGGTCGACGATCGTCGGTGGATGCATCCGTCTCGTCGGAGCGACGCCCAGGCTGTTTCGCACACACTCTCGCGCTTGGGTCTCCGCCCCTGCTTGGTCGCCGGTCTGGACCAGCGCGCGAACCAAGTAGAGACACGTATCGAGGACGGCATGCGCCCCCGATTCGTCGCGATTGAGGGCCACGAGGGCCGCGCGGGCGAAGTCCTGCGCTTTTTCGAGCTCCGAGAGCGCGCTGTCGTAGTCGCCGAGCGCCAGCCCGCGAAGCGCTTGCTGCGAGCTCGTCCGCCAGGTATCGACGTCGCCTTCCGAAATCAGCGGGGCGGTCCTAGACCCGCGCTCGCGAAACGCGGTGAGGGCGGCATCGGACGACCAAACGCCAACCCCCTGACGCCTGAGCTCCCGGTTCACGCGCGTCCCGGACGGCAGCATCCACTGCACGTTTCCTTCCACGACCGTCGGCAGAAAGAGCCACTGGTCGGACTGGGCTCCCGCCGAAGAGGCATGGAGCATGAGCACCGCAAGCGCTCCGAGGGCAAGGCTCGCACGTGCGGCTCGTGTCGAGGTCATTGATTGGAGCACGACGGGTCGGTCGTGAGTCGAACGTTGTCGATGAAGCCTTGCTCCTGAGGGAAGCCGACCCCGCACGGGCCGCTTCGCTGCATCGTGAACACGAGCTCCAGCGGCTGCGTGGCGAGCGACGCGTCGAGGCACACGGTTTCCTCTGCGAATTGGGTTCCACCCTCGGCCAGCGGCCCGTTGCCCGGTCGTGACTCGAGCGATGTCTCGGCGTTGTTGCCGATCTGATAGAAGTACTTGATCGCCGGGCCTCCTGTCGCATCGGGCATGGGCACGACCACGGTCGCACGCGCCGACACGAACGCACACTGCTCTTGCGCGGTGAAGCGAAGCGAGGCGACGCCGCTTTGCGCGACGCCCTGAATTACTTCGACGTTGCCACGGTCGCCGATGCCGCTGAAGCGCCAGCTCGTCGGGAGCCCAGAGGATTCGAGCTCAAAGTCGCCGTCGAGCACGTACGGATCGTCGCCGCAGTCCGGCTCCGACACGACCTCGACCGAATCGACGACGAAGTCGCGCACGTCGGGGCTGCCGCACATGCCGGTGGTCACCGGAAGCGAAAACGCGACCGAGCGCGCGAGCGCGAGCGTGTGCGGCGGCAGGCAGACCGTGCTGGTGGATGCGCCGCCGCCACCGCTCGCGACGAGCTCGGCGGTGAACGCGTCTGCCACCAAGATCTGAAGCCGTCGGCTCGGGGTGCCCCCCCAGTAGAAGCGCAGCGCTTGACTATCGAGCGTGGTTGGAAGCGGGAGCGACGCGGTTCCTGAGAACGCCGCGGTGCTGCAGAGGGTCGACGTTTGAAGCCGCGCAGCACGAGAGCCATCCTCGCCCATGCCGTCTTCGATCGTCGCGTCGCCGAGACCGCTCCACGCGCTGCCGTCTCCTTCGAAATCGCCGTCCAGCACGGTGCCGAAATTGGGGCATTCGAGGTCGGTGTCCTCGAGGCGCACGATCTCGAAACGGTCGACCGTCAGTTCGCCCTGCGTGATCGAAGACGGGCAGAAGCCGCTCGCCGCATCGATTCTGAACTCGATGTCGCCTCCAAAGCCCGCTTCTCCGAGGCAGCTCACCTGTGTGGCAACCTCATTTCGCTTCGGGAGCCGCGACCAGTATCCGCCGATGCCGACCAGCGGCCGGGCTTCGCCGATCAGGCGAGTTGGGATGTCCGGATCGAACACGTCGAGCCCCTCGTAGGTGACCTCGAAGGCAAAGGGCTCGACGCGGCTCGCGGGAGCCATTGGGAAAACCTGCGAGACGCTCGAGTCGTCACAAACGGAGTCGCCGTCCCAGACGACCACGCCCGGGTCGTCGGTGCCTTCCGCCGTCGGGTCCAGAACGGCGCCGCCGGTGGTCGTCCACGGCTCCGCGTCGTCGAAGCCAGGTGCGAGCGGCGCCCCCACGAACACGCAGCCGCTGCCGTCGGCCTGGTAGCCGGGCGCACAGACGCAAAACCTGCCCGTATCGTCGGCCTCGCAGACCTCGAGAGCCTCGCAGTCTTCGTCCGTGTCGCAGTCGCAGGCGACGGTGTCGCAGATGTCCCCGTCCATCATGTTGCCGCCGTCATCGACCCCGCCGTCATCGACGCCGGAAGAGGTGCTGCCACAAGCGAAAAGAAACAAGAATGAGAAGGTGAAGCAGGCTCGGGTCATGATCGGTCCAGAAGGGGAGCCTACAGCATCCGGCCAGCGCCCGGAAAGCACGCTCAGCGAGCGTCGGGCCCCTGCCAGACGAACAGCTCTTGGAACCGCCCCCACCAGTTGTCCCCCAGCAGGATCAGCCCGACGACCAGCGCCACGTAGCTGCCGGCGAAAAGGCCAGCGAGCGCCCACCCGATTTGTTCGTGGCCAAGCCCCCAAATCGCGGGAAACGGATCGGCGGGCGTCGCGCGAGCGTACGCGACGAAGACTAGTGCGATACCCAACAAATCCAAGATGAGCGAAAGGCCGAAGACGAAAAACAAGCCCAAGCGATGACGTGTCCTTCCGACGGGCGGCGCCGCAGGGTCGAACTTCAAAAATGAGAAGAGCTTGTCTTTGAGCTGTTTGAGGCCGCGCCAGCCGAGAAAGATGACGCTGCTGAACGTGATGACCTCGGAGAAGAAGATCGCCACCGCGATGTATGCGGGGTTGAGGCCGAGCGCCGGGATGAGCATCGGTGACGCGACGACGAGCACGGTGCCGAGCGTGAACAACCCGAGCCCGGCCCGGTAGCGCCAAGCCGGAATCGGCTCGGACTGCTCGGCGTTTGTCTCTTCGTTCGTGGCCATGAGCGCGTTAAGCTGCGATGCCCCGAAGGTACACCTTGATGATGAACTCGAGATACTCGCGGTCGTCTGCGTTCAGCGCAACGCTACCTTCGTCGACCTTGAGCAGCCGGCCGCCCTGAAACCAGTGCGCAACCAGCGATAGAAAACCAATGATGACGAAGTCTGGGCGCACGTCGTCTCGGATCGTGCCTGCTTTCTGTGCTGCCACGATCACTTCAGACCCTTTTCGCATGAGCGCCTCGCCCATTTCCTCCGCCCCTTCGCCTTCGCCTTCGCCGCCTTCGCCGGCGTCGAGCTGTGCGCGGCCGAGCAGCTTCACGTAGTGCGGGTTTTCCTCGAAGAACCGAAAGTACGAAACGATCGAATCCTTCATGCGGGCCATGTCGTCCAGCTCGCGATCGTCGAGCAGGGACGCCTGAGCGGCAAAATAGTCCGCGAAGCGGCGCTCGAAGACCTTGTCCCAGAGCTTCTGCTTGGTGTCGAAGTGGTAGTGAATCTGGCTTTGTGAAACGCCTGCCTCTTTGGCGATCGTCGCAGTCGACACGCCGTCGAAGCCTTTGGCGGCGAACAAGCGCTCCGCCGCGTCGAGAATGTCGTCGCGCGCCGCTTCGGGGTCGTATCTGCGAGTGCTCATTGCAAATCGGCCGATTGATTTATTCAGTCCTACCCGTGTCCGGTCAAGATGAATTCGCGCAGCCCTGCGAGTCGGCTGGCCCTAGAGTTTGCCGCATGGCCCGACACTCGTGGATAGGCGCGCTCGTCGCATGCGCGGCGGCGCTCTGCGGCTGCAAGATCACGCAGCAGGTCGACATCGTTTCGGCCAATCAGGCCGACGCCACCCTCGTGCTCCAGTACGAGCACGGGCTCGAGGACTACTCGATCAAGTGGGACGAGGTGGAGGACAGAGTGCTCGCCCAGTGCGCGCAGTGGGGCTACTCGGGCGCGGAGTTCGTCGGGGACGGTGATATCGAGTGCGTCGACAGACACGAGCGCATCGTCGTTGGCGCGCGGCCGCCCGGTGAGTCCGTCGACGACCCGAGCTTGGGCTCGCGGGCTGCGCAGCGCGAGCGCGATTTCCGCAACATGGGCGCGGTCGGCCAAAGCATGCGAGGCAGCATGGAACCTCGGCCGCCTGACGTCGCGGAAGGCTGCATCCGGTGGCGGGTCATCTACGCCGGCCGATGCACCAACGCGGGTCTGTGATCACTTCAGCCAAGGCCCAACCAGCCGAAGGCGTTTCGAAGCGCCGCTCGGCCGCCCGTCTCGATCACGTCTCCATGCGCCATCACCAGGCGGTCGAAGTCGAGCGAGGTGATCTCGGAAACTTCGCGGCGTGCCGGCTCCCTCTTCATTCCGAATCGTTCGACTAGCGTGGTGCGGCATCCAGGATAGCCGCCAAGAGCGCGCATCGTCGCGCGAGTGCCCCACGGAGCGGTGGCCGGAATGTTGAACACCAAGTCGGCGACGATCAGCGTGCCGCTCGGTTGATGAAAGACCACGACCTCGTTGGTGAACGGAAAGCAAGAGAGGGCGAGGAGTTGCACCTCGTCGCCAAACGGATGGCTCGCCTCCTCGACCACGCCGCGAAACTCGATGTCAGGACGTTTCTTTGGAAGGCCTGCCGCGCCCCACAGCTCGGCGCCCGTCTCGGCCCAGGGTCTCAGATAGAGGTGGTGAAAGAGGTTCGGCGCCAGCACCCAGCGCAGCGTCCCGAGGTGCGCGACCGAGCCCGGGTCGAGTGCGATCGGTGAGCACACGAGCAGGCCGCCCTCGAGCTGAAGCACCGTCATGCGGGTGCCGACTTCCATGCCGACGAAACGCTGGGCCGCGTCAACGACATGAACCCCAGGGGCCAGCTCACGTAGTGCGTTGGGGGTCATGGGAAGCTCTCGGGGCCGAACGATGATTTAAAATGAAGACGAGCAGAATTGCTTTGCCCAGAAACTGACGCTAGTGGTCCATAGAGTCGTCTTGCACTTGGACGGAGGATTTCATGCGACCTAGCACGTTCGGGCAACTCGAGGGAATGCGGATGTTCCTCTTCGGTGGGCTGATCGGGGCTCTCGGTGTAGCCGGTGCCTGCGGGGGGCAGGTCGAGGGGGCGCCGGCTGTTTCGCTGAGCGACGGCGATCTCCTACACGTCGAACGGATCGACTTGGAAGAGCCCGTAGGGTTCGGATCGCTAGGCTTCGGCGGAGGTGTCTACGCGATGCGCATGGTCGCTGGCGATAGAACTCTGGTCACGGGCATGGCCGGCCACCAAGAGTCGTCGACCGACCCCGAAACGCGCCAAGAGATGAGCGAGCGGGGCGCGCTCGCGGTGTTCGAGCTCGACGGTGGGAGGTGGTCGGAGACCGACCGGCTCGCTTTTCCGAACGCTCAGGCAGAACCGGTGGGCTACTACGTTGCGACTGACGACGAAACGATCATTGCCTCCGTCGGAGCCGGCGGGCTTATCGCGTCTCACCCAACAGACGCCGTGATCTTCGAACGACGGGGCGGAGCGTGGGAGCTAACCCAGACTCTCGAGGATGTCGGCTGCATTGCGGGAATGGACGTCGACGGTGATGTCGCCGTGTTTGGGGACTGCTGCCCCGAGGAGGGCGCTTCGGAGGGGGAGGTGTCCGTTGCTCGAGCGCACGTCTATCGACGAGCCGACGGCCGCTGGACCAAGAGTCAGGAGCTTCGCACGTCACTCAGAGCCGACAGCAATGGCATGGGCTCTCGTGTCCTCGATTCGTCGATTGCACTCCATCGCTCGACGCTCGTCGTTGGCGCGCCCCGGTACGATCGCGACCCTCGCGTCCGCCAAAGCGGAATCGCGTTTGTCTTCCAAACCGACGCCACCGAGTTTCGTGAAGCTTGGACCCTCGAGCCTCCTCTCCCCGAGGAAGGCGGCCACTTCGGCGAAGTCGTCGCGATTCACGAGCGCCGCATCGCGGTCTCCGCTCCAGGAGAGAAGAGTTTTCGAGGCCAGGTGCACCTCTTCGGTGCCGAACGAGGATGGACTCGCATCGCCACGCTCGAGCCGGACTACACCCGCTGGCTCGTCGGCTTCGGGACGTCGGTTGCGGTACGCGGCGACAGCGTGCTCGTGGGTGCGCCGCTCGAGCGCGGGGAGCAGCCGGGTGTCAACGTATTCGGTCCTGTGGATCCCGAGGGCCCTCCGTATGGCGCGGCGTATCTCTTTCAGCCGAGGGACGATATCCGCGGGGAACGCTGGGGCGAGGTGTTCTACCTGAAGGATCGGGAGCTGCTCGACTCGGAAGGCTTTGGCGCCGCCGTGGCGTTGACCGACGACTCGCTGGTCGTCGGCGCACCGGGGCTCGAGTCGGCCGGTTTCCTTCAGGTGTGGACGTACAGGGCGCGCCCCTAGCGTTGCGCGCCCGGTCTCTCGCGGTCGGCGGGCCGTGCTATGTCACGGTGAATGGCTCGTTCTTTGGCTTGGATGCTCGGCGGCGTGCTGCTTTGCTCGGCGGTCATCGGGGTGGGGTGTGATTCCTCTTCGACTGCAGTTCAGGAACCCGATGGTGGTCTGCCGCCGGATGGCGGCGACGGCGTGCTCGACCTCATGGACGTCGACACGTCGGAAGGCGGTCTTCGTCGGGTTCGCGGTTACACGGGGCGCGGCGATCTAGGCGTGCCGGTGGCTTCGGGCGGCGATTGCGACGGGGACGGCTTTGGCGACGTTGCGCTGGCTTCTTTCTTGGCGTCGCCCGAAGGTCGAGACCGAGCGGGCGAGGTCTATCTCTCGTTCGGCGACGGGACCAGCCATGGAGAGGTGGACACGGCCCTGCTGTCGTCCGCGGTCTTGCGGATCGCGGGTGCGGGGGCGCAGGAAAACCTCGGCAACGAGATTTGGATCGACGACGTTACCGGAGACGGCGTCGCCGATCTCCTGCTTTGCCGGCAGAACTTCCAGCCGGCGGCCGAGCGGCCGGGTGCAGGTGCGCTCACGATCCTCGTCGGTGGGCCCGAGCTTCGCGCACACGCGGCAAGCTCGGCGCCGGTCGATTTGCTCGATCCGCCCGAGGCCCTGCGTCTCACGACCTTCGTCGGTGCGGAAGCAATCGACCGTCTCGGCATTTGGGTGCGTACCGCCGACGTCACCGGAGACGGCGTGGCCGACATCGTCGTCGGCGCCGACCAAGAGGATGGCCAAGGCGACAACGCGGGCGCCGTCTATGTGATTCGCGGCGGCATGCACCTCGCCGCGACCCAAACTGTCGACCTTGCGAGCTTTGGCGCGACCGCCCTTGCCGGACACATCGCCAAGGTCGAGCCGCCGGACGGTTCGGCGAAATATCATCTCGGCGCAACCTGTGCGGGCGCAGATCTCGACGGGAACGCACGCGCCGAAGTGCTCGCCGCCGCGGCGCTCAGTCGGTCCGGCGCATCCTCGCCCGCGCTCGGCGTACCGGCCGGCAGTGCGGAGAGCACCGGGGGAACGGCCGACGGGACTCTCTACATCGCGTGGGACGACAACTTCGAGGGCGACAGCTGGCAGCCTGGGCTCACGATCACGCTCGACGACGCGCCTGGGGCAACCACGACCATCGACGGCTCGGCGCGCCACCTCACGTTTGGCGAAGAGCTCACCGGCGGCGTCGACTTCGACGCTGACGGCCGCGCGGACCTCTTCGTCGGCGATCTCAAAGGCGACCTTTCAGGCGAAGGCCGGCAGATCTCGGGGGTCGGTCACGTCTTTTACGATGCAGCCGCGCTCAAAGGCCTGAGCTTCGACATGGAAAGCGTGCCCGAGGGCATCGAGATCGCGACGATCCTCGGCGCGGCCGCCTCCGACATCTCGTCGGACACTTCGGTCGTTGGCGACTTCGACGGTGACGGGATCGGTGACCTCGCTATCGGGTCCCCGAGCGCCAATCCTCTCGGCCGCGACATTGCTGGGACGATTCACGTGCTCTTCGGCCAAACCGGCCGCTGGCCTGCAACGGTCGACCTCCGCGACGCTACTCGGATCGACCCGGCGGAGCTCCGCATCACCTCGATCTACGGCGCGTTTGGCACGAGCCGCGGCGACCTCGGGGACATGATCTGCTACAGCGCGTCGGGCGGCGACGTCGACGGGGATGGCCTCGACGACATCGTGTCCAACGAAATGCTCGGCAATGGCGTCGACCCTAGCGCGCTCGACGTCGGCAACCTGATCGTCATCAGCGGCGCGCTCGCGGCGGACGCGTCCAACGCAGAGCAGACCGAATAGCCCCGGAGGCTATCTCCGGCCGGGCCCGTGCTACCCTCCGCGAACCCGTGTTCGACCCGAAACGCCGGGGCCGCTGGGTCACGCATGCGCTTCTTACACGCCCTTCAGCACTTCAATCCGTTCAGCAAAGCGACCTTCGTCTCGCGCGAGCAGGAGTTTCACGAGATCGCCATTCGCGCCGCCGATGGCTACGACGATTTCGGTGACCCGAGCTACCTCGAGGGGCTGCGCCGCATTCTCTACTCGTACGACCACGAGGCGCGCCTCCACGCCGCCGGCAAGATGACGGCGGTGTACCAGACCGTTGGGCTGCTTGCCGCGCGGCTCCACACCGAGCGCTGGTTCTCGATGAAGCCGGAGTCGTCGAACGTGCCCATCGAGCGTCCGCTCGTCATCACCGGCATGGTCCGCACCGGGAGCACAGCGCTTCACTATCTGATGGGCGCCAACCCCGACATGCAGTGCCTTCAGTATTGGCTCGCGCTCCACCCTCAGCCCCGTCCGCCGCGCGCGTATTGGCAAGACGCAGCCGACTACCAGCACGCGGTCATCGAGCTCGACATGATGTACCAGGCCGGCAAGAGCGTGCTCGAGGCGATTCACTACATGATGCCGGACGGCCCCGACGAGTCTGGGCGCATCCTCGGCCAGAATTTCAGCGACGATCGCTTCGAAGTGGTGTCGACGGTGCCGACGTACTCGGAGTGGTACATCAACACGGTTCACCGTGAGACCTACCAGCGCCACAAGCGCATCATGCAGCTCATCGGCGCGTACGAGCCCGAAAAGCGGTGGCTCTTCAAATACCCAGTGCACATGCGAAACCTGGACGCGCTGCTCGAGGCGTATCCCGACGCGTGCATCATCTGGACACACCGCGACCCCGCCGACGTGCTGCCGTCCTACGTGAGCCTTTGCGCGCATTTTCGCTCGCTTTTCGAGCACAGCATCGATCGCGAGCAGATCGCCATCGACCAAAAAGAAGCGTGGGCGCGCGCGGTCGAAAACGGCATGCGCCTTCGGAAGGGCCGCGAGCATCAGTTTCACGACGTCTACTTCGACGACTTCATGGCAGACCCGCTCGGCGAGGTGGAAAAAGCGTATCGGCGTTTCGACCAGCCGTTTTCGGAGCGCGCCCGGCAAGCGCTCGGGGCGTGGCGAGACGCGCACAAGCCCGGCCAGTTCGGCACGCACGACTACGCGCGCGACGACTTCGGGCAGTCGCGGGAACAGATCCACGAGCGATACGCGGACTACCTCGAGCAGTACCCGCGCGTGCTCCAAAAGCGCGAGAGGAGCGCCGCATGATCGAACGGAGCGACGAAGAGCGCGCGCTCATCGCCGAGGCGGAGCGGATTTTCCCGACCCAAACCCGCTGCCTGACCTTCGACCCAGCGCTGAACTTCTGCGTCAGCAGGGGCGAGGGGAGCCACATCTGGGACGTCAGCGGCAACGAGTACATCGACTACTTGCTTGGATCCGGCCCGCACGTGCTCGGCCACGCCCACCCCGCGGTGCTCGAAGCGCTTCGCACCGTCCCCGAGGGCGGCACGTCGCACCTGATCGTCAACGAGCACGCCGTGAAGCTCGGGCAGAAGATCATCGAGCACGTCCCGTGCGCCGAAATGGTCAGCCTCCACAGCAGCGGCAGCGAGGCGACCTTTTTTGCGATGCGCTTGGCGCGGGTCTACCGCAAGCGCGACAAGATCTTGAAGTTCGAAGGCGCGTATCACGGGATGAACGACTACGCGCTGATGAGCAATCAGTGGACGATGGGCTCGCCACCATACCCGAGCGCCGCCCCCAACACCCACGGCATTCCTCGCGCGCTCCACGACCAAGTGCTCGTCGCCCCGTTCAACGACCTCGACGCCGCCGCGTCGATCATCTCGAAGCATGCCGACGAGCTCGCCGGCGTCATCATCGAGCCGATTCAGCGCACGTTCGAGCCGAGGCCTGGCTTCTTGCAGGGCATTCGCGAGGTCACCGCCAACTTCGACATCCCGCTCATCTTCGACGAGGTGGTCACCGGTTTTCGCGTGGCGCTCGGCGGGGCGCAAGAGCTCTACGGGGTCACACCGGATCTTTGTGCGACGGGCAAAGCGATCAGCGGCGGGTTGCCGCTCGGCGTCCTTTGCGGCCGCCGCGACATCATGGAAATCGCGAACCCGAAGCGCCGCCTTCAGATGCTCCCGTTCTCGATGCAAACCGGCACGTTTTCGTCGAACCCCGTGTGCGCGAGCGTCGCGCTGGCGATGATTGGCGAGCTCGAGAAGCCTGGGGTCTACGAGCGTTGGAACGAAGTTGGGACGCGGCTCCGCGAGGGGCTTCGCGACGCGATTGCGAGCTCCGGTGTACAGGCGAGCGTCACCGGCGTCCCGAGCGTCTTCGAGATTTGGTTCTGTGAAGACGAGCCGCACGACTATCGCTCTTCGAGAGCGTCCGATTTCTACAAGAGCGTGCGCTTTTCCGACCGGCTTCTCGAGCGAGGCGTCCTCAAGGCCGCCGAGAAGTTCTTCGTGTCGGCGGTGCACACGGACGACGACATCGACCAGACCATCGCCGCGTTCCACTCGGCGCTCGAAGCGCTCGACGAAGAGGTTGCGTGAAGCGCGTCCTCGTCACCGGTGCCTGTGGCAACATCGGCGCCCATGTCGTCGACCTTCTTCTCGAGCGGGGTTACGCGGTGCGCGCCTTCGATCTCGACACCCACGCCAGCCGCAAGAAGGCCGCGGCGTGGAACGGGCGCGTCGACATGTGCTTTGGGAGCATCTGCAACGAAGCGTTGGTGCGCGAGGCCGTTCCCGGCGTGGACCACGTGCTTCACCTTGCGGCGATGATTCCGCCCGGCACCGACGTCGACCAGGCCGCGGGCTATGCGGTCAACGTCGTTGCGACGCGGTCGATCCTCGAAACGTGCGAGGCCCAGCCGACGCCGCCCCGCCTCACGTTCACGTCCACCGCTGCGGTTTGGGGGCGCAACGACGAGGTCCATCATCCCCGCCGCGCCGACGAAGACGTCTTTCCGAGCGACAACTACTCACGCCAGAAGGCCGAGTGCGAAGCGATGATCAACGCGTCGCCGCTCGACACGGTCATCTTCCGAATCGCGATGACCCCGCCGGTCGAGCCGGGCGCAATATCGCCGTTCGTGTTCGACATGCACCCGGACATGCGCGTCGAGCTCACGCACCCGAAGGACCAGGCGCTCGGTCTCGTCAACTCGCTCGTCGTCGATGAGATCGTCGGCCGTACCCTTTGCCTCGGCGGCGGCGAGAAGAACCGCTACCGCTATCGCGAGTTCATGAACATGGCGTTTGCTGCGTTGGGTGTCCCGCCGCTTCCGCGGTCGGCCTTTGGTGACGTGCTGTTTCAGACCGACTGGGTCGACTCCGAAACGTCGCAAGCGATCCTCGACTATCAGCGGCGCGGTGTCGACGAATACCTCGAGGAGATGTCCGCCGAGCTCGGCCCCGCCAAACGCGTCCTCGAGCGCGTAGGCCCGGCGGTCCGGCCGATCATTCTCGCGCACTCGCGTCATCACGCCTTGACCGCTGGAAAAAAGCCGCGCGTGCCGGACGCCTACCGTGCGGTGGCGACGTTCCGGCGCGCGCTGAAAGCTGCGAAAAGCTACTTCTGAATGAGCGCTAGTTCTAAGGGTTGGTGAGGAGCCCTCGCGGTGGCCATTGCAACTTCTCCGGGCCTTTCGTACTGTCGAGCTGGTCAGAGGAGGCTCAGACTTGCGAGAGCGACGGTTTTCCTTGCTGTTCATCGGGGCCGTCTTGTCGCCGGCGTTGCTCCAGCCGGTGGACTGCGAGCCCCCGACGGGCGACACGACGCTCTCTTCGCTGACTGTCGAGCTCGACGGCACCAGCCAGCTCCTCGGCTTCACGACCTCCGATCGCGCCTACGATGTGTGGAACCCGACCTCGGCTACCAGCGCCACGGTCACTGCATTTCCTACGGACGGTGCGGCCAACGTGATCTTGCGTCTCGGCCCGGACTTGGAGGGAATCGGAAATGGCGGCGGGACGACCACCATCGATATTCCGGCCGGAAGCAGCAGGCTCTTCGTGGAGGTGCGACCAAGCGGTGGGGCGATCGAGAGCTACGTGATCGACATCGACCCTGCGTGCAATGCCGGAAGCTGCGACGACGGCAACGAGTGCACCGACGACGCAGCCTGTGACATCCCAACCAATCTGTGCCCGCCGCCGGCGTTCTTGTCGAACCTCACCCTGTGCGGCGGCGGCGCTCAGCTTTGTGATGGTGCCGGGAGTTGTGCGGCCGTCGGAAGCCAACGTTGGGCCGTGCCGCACCTCCTCGACTCGGGGACGAACGACGTCCTGTTTCCACAGGTGGCGGTCGATGCCAGTGGGAATGCGTTCGCGGTTTGGTCTCAAACGGGCAACGGGGTCACCACCTACAGAACCGACATCTGGGCGAGTCGCTTCACGCCCGGCGCCGGCTGGAGTGCCTCGGAGCTGCTCGAGACTAGTGACTATAAGGCCGAGGCACCCCAGGTCGGGGTCGACGGTGCGGGTAACGCGATTGCCATTTGGCAACAGACGGACGGAAGCCGCTTCAACGTTTGGACCAACCGATACGAGGCCGGCAGCGGTTGGCTCGGGCCACAGCTGCTCGAGACCGAGGACTGCTGCGACTCCAGACTGCCCAATCCTGTCGAATCGGCAAGCCCGCTTGGCTTCGTGTCCGCGACGGATGCACTGGCCGTGTCGACGGATGGTTCTGCGTTTGCCGTGTGGACGCAGGATCGCGTGAGCCTCTATCGGCTCAAGGCGGCGCGGTACGACCCGATCCAAGGTTGGGCGGCCCCGGTGGAGCTCGACCCACAAGCGTCGGGCGTTACGGTGGGCGTGGACGCGAACGGCAACGCGATCGCCGTCTGGTGGCGAGCCCCCAACACGCTGTGGTCGGAGTTCTGGTCGAGCCGTTTCGTGCCCGGCGTGGGCTGGGACGCACCGGTGAGAATCGTCCGACACTGGGAGTTCGGATCGAACGAGCAGAGCACCCCGAGGCTAGCAGTCGACGCGAGCGGCAGCGCGACCGTTGCCTGGAGGCAGGCATGCACCTCGACCACGTGTGGCATGCCCAATCCGGTCATCCCTGGCGTGTGGGCCGTTCGCTACGAGGTGGCCACGGGGTGGGGCACTCCGCAGCAGGTCGATCCCGAAGACGCGGCCCCCAGCGTCGCGGCGGGCGGTACGGGCGAGGCATTTGTGGTCTGGCGCTCGGTGTCCGGCATCACGTTCCCAGTGACAGAAGGCCGGCTCATGGCGAGCCGCTACGGCCAGGGCGCGTGGGAAGCGCCGGTCGCGATCTTCGAAGGACCCGGGGGTAGCCCCGCGGATATCTCGGACATCTGGATTCCGGAGGTCGCGGCGAACGCTGCCGGCGATGCGGTGGCGGCCTGGGGTGCGCTCACACCGTACGGAGGCGGCTCGAATGCGCGCGCGGCTCGCTACATCGCGGGGACGGGCTGGCAGCCCCACGAGGTGATCGAAAACAACGAGGCCCTCGGTGATGCATTCGCTCCAGCCGTGGCCAGCGGGGCCGACGGCAGCATCATGTGCGTCTTCATCGATGGAAACGCCTCGTACACGTCCGACCTCTGGGGTGTGCGGTTCAATCCGTGAGCCCCTCCGCCATTCACGCTAGTTCAGATTGGTGAAGCCGCGAAAATGACTTGGCTCGCAGCATTCGCGGTTCTCGCCCTCCTCGGAGCTGGGCTCCTCCGCTGGGGCGCACGATGGGGGTCGACGCTCGAAGAGCGTGCGCGGGCGATGCCGGGCGATGAATATCTTCGCGGCGGGCCTCTCGTGCGCCTCGCGATGACGCGCGCGATCACAATCGAGGCGCCGCCCGAGCGTGTGTGGCCGTGGATTGCACAGCTCGGTCGCGGCGCGGGGTTTTACAGCATCGACCGGCTCGACAACGGGCGGAAGAGCTCGGCATGGCACCTCGTGTCGTGGATTCCCGAACCGAGCTTGGGCGACGCCACGGCCATCGGCTATCTCCGCCACATCGATCCCCCACGCGCGCTGGCCTGGTGGCTCGGCGACGGTCGCTTCGTCGGCTCGCCCGCGCGACTGGTGAGCGCCTACGTGATCGCCGGCGAAGGGCAGCGTACCCGCGTGGTCTCACGGATCTCGGCAGATACGCGCGGTCCTCTCGCGCTGGTTGCGATGCTGGTTTTCGCGTGCATCGATTCGATCATGGCGTGCCGTCAGCTCGTCGGTTTGCGTGATCGTGTCGAGCACGTCGAGCGGAACCCAGGTGCGAAGAAAGATCCCGAGACGGGAGACCGGGCGCAATACCAGCTCTACGAGATCCTCTACGCGTCGGGAGAACGCGCCGGCGTCGAGGGCAAAGAGGAGGGTGCGCGCTGGCGCCAAGCCGCGATCGAAGACGGCGTGCTCGGGATGGAGTGAGCTCGTTTTTCGTCTACTTCGCGCGCGTCGCTTCGATGAACTGGTCTAGCTGGCCCGGCGTGCAACCAGCAACGTAGGCGTCGTAGCTCGCGATCGCGTCCCGTAGATTCGACATCTCTCCCATGATTTCGTCGTACACCGCAGTCCCCGGGTCGATCAACGCCCCGTCGCGGGTCACTCGCGCGTAGGCGAGGCCGTAGCCGATGATGCACGCGTCGAGGGCGCCGTCGCCTGCTTCGGGGTACCAGCTCGCGGCGTGAGCGTGGTGCATGCAAAGCGCGTCGAACGCGTCGATCGGTCCGCCGTCCGGTCCGTGCGCCCAATCCCAATCCGCACCGAGCGGACGGCCCCCGCCGCAGAATCGGCCGTAGGGAGGCTCGGCGGCCCCAGGCTCCGAAATCGGCTCGCACCGAGGTTGATCTTCGGCGCACTGCTCTTGTGATTCGGCGTAGCTCGTCGCCGTGGTGCGCGCCGGAGGAACAGGCACGTTGGCGAGCGGGAGGAGCTGCGTGACGGTACCCGCCGGCGCAACGGTCGACCAAGGCCCCTCGAGACCGACCTTGAACCAGAGCTCGCCGTCTCGGGTCAGCATCCCGATGTTGTCCCCCTGGAGCACGAAGCGGCGGGCGTTGGTCGCGAGCACCGTCCAGGGGTCGTCGACGGCGTCCTTGGCACGAAGGTCACCGCCTTCGAACAGGACTGCGATGCGGTCGCCGTCGACCTGGATGTCTTCCACGTACGAGTTGGCGAGCAAAGTCCATTCGCTGTCGATCCCGTCTTTCACCCGCGCCACGCCGTCTGTGCGAACCACTCCGATTCGATCGCCGCTCAGAGCGACCTTCCTCACGTATTCATCGAGAGTCGACCACGACCCTTCGATGCCGTCCCTGACCAGCGTTTCCCCATCGAGCGCGTCGGTCACCGCCGCGATCCGGTCACCGTGGAGCTCGAACGCGCTGATGCCCGTTGCCGCAAGCTCCGTCCACTCGGCCTCGATGCCGTCTTTCACCTGGAGCGCGCCATCGTCCCGGAGGACCGCAATCCGGTCGCCGCGGAGCTGGAACTGGGCGACGCCGCTTGGCGCGAGCCTGGTCCATGGGCCGTGAAGGCCCTCCTTGATTCGAAGCGAGCCCTCGGCGTCGAGCACTGCAATGCGGTCGCCCTCGAGCTGAAAGCCCGCCACATCGGCGGCACGCAAGACCACCCACTCCTCGTGCCTGTCGAGCACCCGCAATGTGCCAAGGCCGTCGGCCACGTCTGCGAGCATCGCCAGCCGGTCGCCCGCCCATTCGAAGCGCTCCACGCCCGGGTGCGGCCACGGGGACGTCGGCTCCGGAGCACCGGGGTAAACCGCAAAAACCTCGAGCCTTCCGTCGACAATTGCGGCCGGCGCCTCGTCGGAGCGTGCGAACCACACGGTGTAGGCGTCGCCCTCATCACTTGGCACGGCCGACTGTGCGACGACCTCGACCGAATCCGAATGCCCGGCAGCGGTGGC
>CAJIBU010000102.1_pt1 | contig 42749 bp, 43 predicted proteins | sample 9199451 | NCBI WGS metagenome assembly CAJIBU01 (sample SAMEA7708315, study PRJEB35096) | sediment metagenome | biome: marine neritic benthic zone biome [ENVO:01000025]; feature: sediment [ENVO:00002007]; material: shallow marine sediment [ENVO:03000034] sea grass bed [ENVO_01000059] ... | reverse complement strand
TTCGATGGCGGCAGGTGGCGCCTTCGCACGCACCATGACGAACAAACCGAGCACGGAAGCCGTGAAGAACCCCGCCTCCTCACGTGGATCGACGGAGCGGCGGAGCTCACCCCGGTCGCGCGCGTTGCCGAGCGCGGTGCGGAACGCGGCGGACAGGCGCTCGAAGTATTGCTGCACGAAGCCGGCGCCGCTCGGATCGTTGGGACCAAACTCGACCGCCGTGTTGCACAGCAAGCACCCACGCCCCGAAGCCGGACCCCTACGCGCGGCCCCGAAGAACTCCAACAGCGTTCGAACCTCGTCGATGCCCGCACCCGGCCTCTCGAGAGGGCCAAACCTGCGGCCAAGCACCTCCTCGTCGTAGCGTTGGAGCGCCGCGTCGAAGAGCCCCTGTTTGCTCCCGAACTCTGCGTAGAGGCTGTAACGATTGACCCCGAGGCCCTCGACCAGCATCTCCGCCGAGGTGCCAGCGAAGCCGTGGTCGCGGAAGAGCTCCATCGCCTTCCCGACCAACACGTCGCGGTCGTAGCTTTTCTTGCGTCCCATCCGAGGTTCCTTGTTGACAAGCCTCCTGTGTTCAGGATATCTAAACGATCGTTCAGAAACAACTGAAAAGGGAGGTGCGAGATGAGCGACCAGACCAAAACGGATCAGAGGACGACCCTGGTGGTCACCGCGGTTCCGAACCCCGACGAGATGGCATCGGTGCAGGAGTACCTGCACGGGGTACTGCCGCTCCTCATGGGCGCGGGAGGCAAGCCGGTGAAGCGCCTGAAGGTCGACAAGGTGATCAACGGCAACTCGAGCGGAATGGTGCTCGTGATGGATTTCGACTCGGCGGATGCGATTTCCGGGATGTTCGAGTCCGAGAACTACGCCGCCCTCGTCCCAGTGCGCGACCGGGGCTTCTCAGAGATGAACATCGTGCTCACCCGCGAGATGTGAGCCTGTGAGGGCGCCCATCGCGCTCAGCCCGGCACCGACGGCACCGGGACCTTGCTGTCCCGCCCTTCGTGCTCGAGCGTGACGTGAAGTGAGCCGGTGAGCGGCCCCCTCCACGGGCCCTGGAGCTCTTCGAACACGCCTTCATCGAGGTCGACGTCGACGTCGAGCAGCGCATCGACGAGCAGCTGGCGGTGATCGGCCTCCATGTCCCAGTGGACCACGAGCGCGAGCCCACCGAGCTGGTGCGCCTCGGTCACATACACGTGCGCTCTGTTGAACGCTGCTTCTACTGCTTGAAGCGCTTGCTCGGGCGTCGCATGCATCGTGGCGGTGAGCAAAACGTCGTCGGACACCGTGCACAGTGTAGCAGCGTTCGGCTTTCGGCTCTGCAGACTGCAGCTGTATGAATTTATATGAACGCGAGCCTTGCCGCGTTTTCATGTATGCTCGGCTGGAGTCGAATGCTCGGGGACCGACGCAACAGCGCTCGCCGAACGGCCTTCTTCGGGCTGTGCATGGTCCTCGTCTTTCCGTCCGTTGGCTTCGACTGCATGCCGGCGGGCAACGCGGAGCTCTTGTCACTCGAGATCGAGATGCACGACGCCAACCGCCTCGCGTTCGACTCCGCGGTGCTCGTCTACGATGTTGGGGTTCCCACCGGCGCGGCGACCGCAACCGTCCGGGCCCGTTCGATGGACGTTGGCGCCACGGTGCTCTGGTCTCTTTGGGATGCAACGGAGCTCATCCGTAGAGACAGCCTCGGCGTGGGCGGCGGCACCGTCGTCGTCGACGTCCCTCTGGAGGGTCGTTCGCTGCAGCTGCGAGTGGTGGCTCCAGAGGGCGCGTACGAGACGTACGTGGTCTCGTTCAGCGCCTGCGACACCGACTGCAGCGATTCGAACGACTGCACAGCAGACGTGTGCAACCCCGCGGACGGCTCGTGCTCCAACCCAGACGAAGTGGACGGAGTCGCGTGTGACTCGAGCGGGGTGCCAGGCGCGTGCATGGCCGGGGCATGCGAGGCCGACCCCATCGACCCGATCCCCGCGATCGAAATGGCGTGCCCGGAGATCACGATCAGCGTCCCGCCGCCATCGCTCGGCCTCGACCCCTTCTACGCCAAGTATGTGGACGTGGGCGGCATCCCGCTGATCTCCTCGAGCGAGGTGAGCGACGACGCGCTTCGCAATGCATTTCACGTGGCGTCGCACACGCTCAACGGTCGGCCTTGTATTCGCGCCGCGCTGATCCAGTCCGGCGTCCGCATTGGCGTGATCGGCAGCACCGAGCTCACCACGGACATGCCCGAATACGCGGACCTCTACCAGGCATTCCCGGGCACCGACTGGAACGTGCGGGCTCGCGCTCTCGGGTCGTCGCAAGCTCGACCCTTGGTCTCGAACGCCGAGGAGAACTTCTTGCGCCTGGGCAGTGACCGGTGGGCCGGCCAGAACATCTTCGTCCACGAGTTCGCTCATGCCTTCTTCAACCAGGGCGTCGACGAACAGGCGAGCGGCCTCGCCTACCGAAATCGACTCCAGCTTGCGTATCTCGACGCGCTCAACACCGGGGTGATCGAGAACACCTACGCCGCAACCAACATGGACGAGTATTGGGCCGTCGGTATACAGAACTTCTTCGACACCAATCTCGAGTCTTCGCCTCCAGACGGTGTGTACAACGAGGTAGATACTCGCGTAGAGCTGCTCGCGACGGATCCGGCGCTCCACGACCTGATCGCCGAGCTGCTCGTCGACGAAGGATTCACCGCCTACTGCGACCCCAGCCTGCCGCGTGAGGATCCGGTGTCGCTCGTTCCAGTCGACCCCTACGCCTGCGACCTGCGCACCGACCGACTCGTTCCCGTCAACTGCGCCGCGGAACCGAGCCTCACCACCGAAGACACGACCGAAGCGACGACGATTCAGATCGTGAATCGCACCTACGAGCCGTACACCCTGTATTGGCTCGACGAACAGGGCGTCCGCAGGCTCTACGGCTCGATCCTAGCGCGGACGGAAGGCACGCCCATCCCCACCACCTTGACCCAGCCGTGGGTGGTCACGAGCGGCGGCGCCTGCGTGGCCATCTACCTGCCGACGGAACGCCGGGGGCGAGCCTACTTGCCGCTCGGCACCTACTGACGCTGTCTGCAGCGGCCGACGGGGGCCTGTCGCCAACTGGTCCGCGGCGTGCAGGGTCGATGGGAACACGACCGGCTGCAGCGGCATCGCGACTAACGCCCTGCCCATCCTCGAGTACCCAAAAATCACGCGGCCCTCAGCGCGAGCACGAACGCCACCGCCGCGACCATCGATGCAACGGTTCGCACGTGGTTCCACCGCGTCCAGTGGAGCAGGTAGTTGGACCACTCGCGCGCGGCGCCCACCGTATTGGCGTCGAGCGCTGCGAGCGAGTTGTTGAGCGGCACGTTGCCGGCAGCGGTGACCAGGAAGTTCCCGGCCACGTACACCACGCAGCCGATCAGGGCGTAAAGCGCCGCCTGCCCGTCCAGGCGAACGAATGCATAGGCGGCCGACGCGATCGACAGAATCGGCGCCCCGAAGAAGCCAGCCATGAAGGTCCAGTGGTAGACGTCGACGTTGATGCGCTGCATCGCTCGAATCCCTTCGGCGGCGGGAATCCGGCCGAGCGCCGGCATCACGAACGACGAGAAGGCGAAGAAGATGCCGCCCATCAGCGCGCACGCGAGCGCGGTGGTCGCAAATAGCCAGGACGTCATGACGCACCTCCGCCCGACAGCGCGACTGCGCGGCCAACGTAGTCCGGCGCTTGCACCGCCTGCGCAAGGAACTGCGCGACGCCCTTGCGCGAGATCTTCCACTCGTGAATCTCACCCTCGGGCGAGGCAAAGGGTGCCTCGTCGGTGTCGTCGTCGGTGAGGTGCACGGGCTGCGCGAGCACCCAGTCGACGCTGCTTTCGCGGACCTCGAGCTCCTGCACCTCGGTGTCTGCAATTTGCGGCTTCAGAAGCAGCTTGAAGAACAGGCTGTCGATGAAGCGGAGCTTGTCTCGGGTCTCTCCAACGCCGAACGAGCTCTGCACGACCAATCGGCGGACACCGTGCTTTTGCATCGCCGCGATCACGTTGCGCGTGCCGGCGGAACGCACGTCGAGCGGGGTGCCTTTCGTACCGAAGAGCCGAACCCGAAACGGATTCTCGGCGATGCCCAGCGTGACGATCACCGCGTCGTGCCCGCGCACGGCTCGATCGACGTCGGCCGCGTTGGTCGCGTCGCCCGCGAAGGGCGTGACGAGGTCGGAGATCTCGGCTAGCGCATCGGGGTTGCGCGAGAACGCCGTGACGCGGTGTCCATCGGCGACGAGGCGTTCGATGGTGGCCCGGCCGGTGCCGCCGGTGGCGCCCACGACGAGGATGTTTTGGGTTTGGGGGGTGGTCTGATTGGAGGTCATGTCGTTTTCCTTTCGTGAGTCCCCGTGGGGACACCTCGAAAATGCGGCCCGAAGCGACATGAAGCCAATGATTGATGTCTATGTGAGCATGAGCGCTGCTCATTATAACGCCTTGCGAATGCATGACGGTCGCGCCTCGGTTTGACGATAGCCGCGAGGCACGACACGGATCCGACATGTTCCGATGTCTTATTCTTACACTCGCTGCGATGACCGTTCTCGGCTGCACCTCCAATCAGGCTCCCGCGGAGCCGACCGACCGCGGCCCCGGCAACGTCGCGCAGTCGTCGAAGCCGCGGATCACCTCTCCCGACGTGAGCGGTGAAGAGCTCGAGGCGCTCGCCTCGGATAACGCGGATTTCGCGTGGGCCTTCTATCGGGAGATCGTTCAGCCGGGAGAGAACCTCTTCTTTTCGCCGCACAGCCTCTCGGTCGCGCTCGCGATGACCTGGGCGGGGGCCCGCGGCGCCACCGAAACCGAGATGGCCGACGCGATGCGTTTCCGGCTCGGCCAAGAGCGGCTGCACGTTGCGTTCAACGGCCTCGACCTCGAGCTCGAAAGCCGCGCGGAAGCGTCTTCGAGCGACGCGCCGCTTCCGTTCGTGCTCGACGTCACCAACGCGCTCTTCGGTCAGGAGGGCTACGAGTTTCTGGACGCGTTTCTCGACACGCTTGCGGAGCACTATGGCGCGGGGATGCGGCTGATGGATTTCGTCGAAGAAACCGAAGCATCACGGGTCGCGATCAACGCCTGGGTGAGCGAGCGGACCAACGAGCGCATCGACGAGCTGATTCCGCAAGGCATCATCACGACGGCAACGAGGCTCGTGTTGGTCAACGCGATCTTCTTCACCGCGTCGTGGCAGAATCCCTTCGACGAGGCTGCAACCGAAGACCGTGCTTTCACGCGTCTCGATGGGAGCGAGGTGCAGGTTCCGACGATGCAGCAGAGCCTCGCGACCGTGTATGGAGAAGGCGACGGCTTCCAGGCCGCCGAGATCCCCTACGACGGCCAACAGCTCGCGATGCTCGTGATCGTGCCGGAGTCGGGCCGCTTCGAAGAAGTGGAGGCGACGCTGACGTCGAGCCGAGTCGCGGAGATCCGAGCCGGCTTGAGCCAGCACCAGGTGGACCTCGCGATGCCTAAGTTCTCGTTTCGCTCGTCCGTCCCTTCGAAGGAACCCCTACGGGCACTCGGCATGATCGAAGCCTTTGGCGGCGGCGCAGATCTCTCCGGCATGAATGGCAGCCGCGATCTGTTCATTCAGGACGTCGTGCACCAGGCATTCGTCGCCGTGGACGAGAACGGCACCGAGGCCGCCGCGGCAACGGCGGTGATTGTCGGCGAGACCTCGGCCCCGCCCCCTGCCACGCTCGAGCTCGACCGCCCCTTCGTGTTCGCGATCGTCGATCGGCAAACCGGGGCGACTTTGTTCATCGGGCGCATGCTGGATCCGTCCGCTTAGGGACCGTCGTATCGCCACACGTGGATCGCGGCGTCGCTCAGGACCCAGATGCGCTCCTCGCTGAGGAACACCCGCCGCCCGAACGCGCTCGCGCCGGGGACCTTGACGTGGTTTCTCTGGTTCCAGACGAAGTGGGTGGGGCCGAGATCGCCCTGCACGCGCTCGAATAGATAGACGGCGCCCCGGCTCGAGCGGGGCCGCACGTCGACCTCGCCTAGAAGAGGGTCGTTCACGCCTTGCGCGGAGCTATTTTCTTCGGGCGCGCCGACGAGCAGGAGCCCATCGTGAAGCGCGATCGATGCGCCGAAGCTCTGCGCCTCCGCTTCGCCGAGGTCGACGATGCCTGCGTTCGACGCTTCGACCAGCGCGTCACCCTCCCAACCTGTCGGACCGCCGCGCTCGAAGACGAAGACCCCACCCGGCGTGAAGCGGCTGTACGCGGAGACCGCGATGAGCTCGCCCGACACGTCCACGTCGTGGCCGAACCGCGCGCCCTGCAGCGCGAGCGGCGCTTCGAGCACCGTGGTTTGCCTCCACTCACGTTCGCGCGGCGCCAACGGATCGTCCACGTACTCGAACACGAACGCCTGCTCGCGCGGCTCGTCACCCACCACGATGATGTCGCCGTCGACAGCCAAGCCGCCGCCTTCGCCAAACGGCGTCAGGCTCTCTTCGATGTCCGGCGACGTCTGTGCCGCCCCGACCTCGCGCCACGCGCCGTCTTCGCGCTCGAACACGCGAACCAAACCGCGCACCGGTGCATCGCTGGTGTCGTCGCGCTGGCTGTCCCCGACGAGCACCGCACGACTGCCGTCGAGCGCCCCCGCGTGGATTCCATAAGAGCTGATCTCGAACACGGAGACCCAGCTCAGCCCGCGCCGCTCGATGAAATCGACGACCGCCTCGCCATCGGCGCCGATTCGCCCAACGAGCAGATCGTCCCCGTTGGTGGCGAGGACGTGCACATCACCACCGGCCGGGCCAGGAACGACCCCGCGATCGTTCCACATGCCGTTGACCTGCTCGAAGAGCAAAACCCCTTCACTCGGACGCGCGACGGCAAGAAGGGACCCCGCTGCGGTCAGAAGCCCCTCCGTTTCGACGAGCTCTTCCTCGAACTCGAGACCGGCGCCGCTGAGCGAGGTCGTGCCCTCGATGCCGCAGCCGATCGAAACGAAGGCAGCACACAAGACAAGGGAAAGGCAGGGCCAAGGATTCACGACCCTGGACGATAACCCAGCACTGGACGCGTTGCCTAGAGGCCTCAGGCGGCGCCGTCGATTCGGGCCCGAAGCGCCCTCACCGTGCGGCCGGCCGCGCGCTCGTTCTCACGGCTGAAGACCGACGAGGGCAGCGGGATGTCTGGGTCGACGTAGATCTTGAAGTCGATTTCGGTGCGGGCGCCGCCATCGACGGGCGTCAGGGTGAAGCTCGCGTCGAAGTCGTTGATGTTGCCGTCCATGAGCTTGCCCTTCACGACGCGCGAACCCCCGTCCTGGGGCTGCTCGGCGAGGTTGAGCTGGCCGTAGAGCGTGTACATGCCCTTGGCGACGCTGACCTCCATGTAGACCATGGCGCGGCTGCCCCGCTGGGCGAGGACCCGGGACTTGGTGAAGTTCGGCATGAACTTCACGTAGTTGGCGTAGTCGAGCACCACCGGGAGGACCTCCTCGATCGGCTTGTCGACCACGATCACCGCCCGTCCGGTGGCGATGTCGGAGCCCGCCATCGGAACCTGCGCGGTGAAGATGCCGGCGTTTTCAGCCTGGGCCTCTTGGGCCTCCGAAGCCGCTGCGAAGCTCGGGGCGGCGCCGATCGTCAGCATGGACGAGAGGGCGGCGGCGAGAAGCGTTCCGGTGAAGGCGCGTCGGTTGCGATGGGTTCTGACTGGCATGTTCATTCTCCTTAGGACTTGCGACTAAGCAAATCTGGATTACACTACACAGTGTAGTTTCGATTCCCAGCAGGTCAAGGGGTAATTACACCGATCAGTGTAGTTTTTGCTAACACTATGGAAACACAAAGAGAATCACGCGTCATCGCCAAGCGGGAGACGATTCTGCAGGCAGCGATAGCCGCATTTAGGGACGAAGGCTTCGAGTGCACCAGCATGGACCGCATCGCCGAGCGGGCCGGAGCCTCCAAGCGCACCGTCTACAACCACTTCGAGAGCAAAGAGGCCCTTTTTCGAGCCGTGGTGGCGAGGCTGTTCGAGGAGTCGATGGCGCTCAAGCAGGTCGCCTGGGACCCGGCGCGGCCACTCGAGGACCAGCTCGCCGACTTCGTCCGCGCCAAGACGCTTCTTTCCGAGGACAAGGCCGCCCTTTGTCTCACCCGCGTGGTGCTCGGCGTGTACATGCGAAGGCCGGAGCTCATGCAGGAGGTCGTCGCCAGAGCGGCCGAGGATGAAACCGCCCTCGCCGACTGGCTGCGCCAGGCCCATGACGCCGGCCGCCTCTCGGTTCCCGACCCCGCGCTCGCCGCCCACATGTTCGGCAAGATGACCGCCGGCGTGCTGTTCTGGCCGCAGCTTCTCGACGGGCAGATGGAGGCCGAGGAGCGCGAGACGCTGACGCGCGAGGTGGTGGCGACCTTTCTCGCACGCTACAGGCCGGTCAGCCCGCCGACTTGACGTTGGGCTGGTAGAAGAACTGCTCGAAGATGACCTTGCCGTCGGCCCAGCGGCGTGCCGTCACCTGATGGTTCCGCATGCGGTTCCCGTCTTTGAAGGTGACGTCGAAGATCCACTCGGAGTACGAGCGGTCTCCTGAAACGGCGCTTCCGAGCAGCGTGCCCTCGTGGAACTGCTCCACGCTGCCGAAGAAGTCCATTTCATACTGCCGGCAAGCGGCTTTGCCCTTGCGAGGCTCGTCGTTGTTCTCCTGCATGACGCAATCGTCCGCGTAGAACTTCTCGAACGCCTCCATGGCGCCACCCGAGGCGATCATCTGGTTGAGCTCCTGGTCGAGCGCGGCAACGTCGTGAGCCATGATGTCCTCCTTTTGAAACGATTCTAGGGCGTTGGAACCAACCGCAAGGGGCGTTGACATTTTCGTGACGAGGTGGGCACGATCGCAGGCAACATAGCCGCGGCCGAGCGGGGCTTCGCCTGACCGAGCACGTCGACTCTGCCCCGCTGACCTCGACGAGCACCACTCATTCACCAGGAAGGTGGCGCGGACGGAATCGATGCGCTGCTTCGCTGGGAAGGGAGGAGACCATGCGCAGCTCTTTCGTCCGATTCATCGGCGTCCTTCTATTGGCCGCAGCGTGCAGCAGCAGCTCGAGCGAGCCTGAGGGAAGTGCCGAGATCCGAAGCCAGCAAGACGTGAAGAACTTTTTCGATGCGGTGATGCCCCAGCTCGTCGCGGCCTTTACGGAGCTTGCGAATCAGCTTTCGGCGCCTCCGGCAGCGTTGTCAACGAAAGGAGGCAGCGCAGCCACGGTCACGGTGGAGTGTCCGGAAGGTGGCTCGTTGGGGGTCAATCCCAACACCGGGGAAGCCGTGCTCACCGATTGCGGAGCGGCCGGTGTGGTGATCAACGCGATGTTGTTCCTCGCCGTCCAGCCGACTGGCCCGTCGTCGTATCAAGCAAATTTCAGCGGCCCATTGACGGTGAGCGGCAGCTTCAACGGGACGGTCGAAATCATTCAAGCGTTCGTTCGGTGGACCGACCCCGCAAGCTTGGAGACCACGTTCTGGGAGGTCACGGTGCTCGTCGATGATCAGACATTCACGGTCACGAGCGCTGAGCTTCCGACCGGCACCGCCTGCACCTGGGACCGGTCAGGTCAAGCAAGCGAGGTCCGCGTTCAGGTCTTCAACAGTTCGGACTTGCCCGGAGTGTTCGTCGAGCTGGCGGCGGGCGGGGTCACCTGTGCGATCGAGGACGAGAACCGGATGCTGCAGCTTCCAATCTTCGGGAACACGTTCCCGGACAATCGAAACACCGTGATGGCCGGGGACACGTTTGGCGGCCTCGGGCAGGCGCTGATGCCGATTGGAGAGAACGACGTCGTCACGATTACGGCGCAGTACCAAGAGCAAACAACCAACTTCAGTTGCACGGTCAGCGCCGAAGCCTTCGACACGGGGACTCCGGGCGCGACAGCCGGTCAAGCCTTTTTCGACGTCTTTACACCGTTCGACAGCACGTGCCCACCCGTCGTGTTGTGCGGCTCCGGATTCCTCTTCGGCAACAGCGAGCTCAGGCTCCAGCCTGGCCCCGCGTGCAACCCCGACATGCCGTTCACGTGCGACAACGAATGCTTCGAGGCGTGCGAGGAGGGAGAGCAGTTCAGCTTCTCAGAATGCACGGAGAACCAGTGCCGTTGCTACTGCTCCAGCGGCTGTGGCTTCTAGAGCGCCCTACTCGGTGACCAGGGGCGTGCAACCGACGATTCGGAGACCGGTGGCTGCGCTTTCGTACCGCAGCAGCCGCCGGTCAAACTGGAATCGCTAGGTATCTTCGTCGACCATGCCGTCACAGTCTTCGTCTTCTGGCGTTTCACCTGGAGCCGTCGGCACTTCGTCGCTCGGCACGACCTCGCCTTCGCAGGCCCCGTAGCTGGTGCCTTCCTCGTTGCAGGTCTCGGTGCCGACCATGCAGGCGCCAACGTTGGCCGTGCCGGGCGGTCCGCTGTAGCAGTCGCGCGGCATGCCGGGCGTGCAGGCCTGCATTCCGCCAACGCCGCCGTCGCCCGCGCTGCCTCCGAGCCCCCCGACGCCACCACCGGCAGCCGATCCGCCCTCGCCGCCGCTCGCGCCTACGCCGCCGCTACCGCTTTCGCCGCCACCTCCCGCGCCGCCATTTCCTGGCGGACCGCCTCCATCCCTGCAGGAGAGCGCGGTCGCACAAACACAAACGCAGATGACGAAGAGCATGCAAACACGGGCCATGCGCCCACTATACGTGTCGGCGACTCAAGCTCCCGAAAAGTGACTCGCGTCGTCGCGCTCACCGCGCGAGCGCGCGGCGCACGTAGGGGCTCGGGCGCTTCAGGAACTTGTTCTTGTTGTCGGTGCTCGTGAAGAACCAGGGTTTGTGGTGCCAACGTTCATGCGTGAGACCGCGTAAACGCGCTTGGAAGCCGGATCCTGCAGGAAGACGACGACGCCGAGTGCATTTTCACGCCAGCTCGGGTCGATGGGAATGCGCGCACTGACTTGCCGCGGGTTGGTTGCGCCCTGCTCGATCGTCCCGATGTCCCGGAGACGTCGCACCACGAAGTCGTTTCGGAGCTCACGCCCTCGGTTTTCGCCGCGCCTCACGTCGGTTTGGAGCCCGCTCTCGTAAATGACGACGCTCGCCACGGCGCCGGGCTGCCCCTCGGCAAGCGCGACCACGGCGTCCACCTCGACGGCGCCGTCAACGACAGACGCGGCATCGATCCGCACACTGCCTCGCGGTGCATGCGCGCTCGCCTCGGCAACTGCTTGGCGAATGCACCGCTCATTGGAGCCCACGCAATCGGCCGTCCCTTGGACGACGAGCTGGGGCGTATAGGTGCGGTTTGAAATTCGCGCGGCGTATTCGCGCTGGCGCGAAGACCACCGCGACGACGAGAAGGGATCCTTCCAGCCGATCGAGTTCCAGTAGTCGACGTGAAACGAAAGAGGAATGAGCTCGACGTCGCCCTGCTCGCGACCGAGCTTCGACAAGAGCCGATCGGCGGGCGGGCAGCTCGAGCAGCCCTGCGACGTGAAGAGCTCGATGAGCACGGGCTCCTTCGCGAAGGCCGAGGATTGAATGGAAACCGCCAAGAAGGCGGCGAGACCAAGGAAGACGGTTGCTCGCATCGATTGGTCGTACGCCGGGTCGGGTAAAACGTTTCGTTACGCTACGACTTCGGCGGGAACGACGCGCTGCCGGTGACGCCGACCACGAGGTCGCGCAGCCAGCGGTGGCCCGGCTCCTCGGTAAAACGGCGATGCCACATCATGGTGATCGCGTGCTCGGGCACGGCGACGGGCATGGGCATGCACGCCAGTGTAGTTGCGGTCGGCAGTTGCCGGAGGCTGTGTGGTGCGGTCAACACGAGGTCGCTCTGCGATATGACGATGAGGGCCGAGGCGAAGTTGGGCACCCGGAGCGCGACGCGGCGCTGCAGATCGTGCTCGGCCAAGAAACGGTCCACCACGCCCGGTCCTTCGCCACTCGGAGACACGAGCACGTGCCGCAGCTCAGCGTAGGCGCGAGCGGAGATACGCTTCCGTTTGGAGAGCACAGGGTGGTCGGAGCGAAAGAAGCACCGAAACGAATCGCGAAAGAGCGTCCGGCGCTGCAGCTCCGCGTCGACTTCGGTGCGTAGATCGAACGGCGTTTCGTCGAGCAGAACCGGATGAATCGCGATGTCAACCTCGCCCGTTTCGAGCGCGTCGCTCAGGCGGATGGGTGTCGGCACGACGGCAAGGTCGAGCCCGGGCGCCTCCGCGTCGAACCGCCGAAGAAGCGACGGGAGAACGAGGTCGTTGAAGAGGTCGGGCGAAACGAGGCGGAAGGTGCGCTGCGCGGTTGCGGGATTGAAAGGTTCGGGTTCGGCGAGCGTGCGCGCGAGGCTCACGAGGCCGGCGCGAAGGGGCATCGTCAGCGCTTCGGCGCGCGGGGTGAGCACCATGCCGCCACGGCCCCGCACCAGGAGCGGGTCGTCAAACAGCTCCCGCAGCCGGCGAAGCGTGTGGCTCATCGCCGACTGAGTGACGCCGGCCCGCACGGCGGCTTTGGTCACGCTTCGCTCTCTCGCCAGCGCATCGAGCGCCACCAGCAGGTTCAAATCGATGCGGTGGAGCTCGCCCACGTCATGAGCTTCGTTCATGCCGAGATGGAATCAGGCGGCACAGCTCATGTCAAAGCCCGATGCCGCGCGCCTGCTTTCGCCGTCAGGGGATGAGGCCGTCGGTCTTCATCTTGGTTACCGTGACGGTGATCACCTGCTCGATCACCTCCTCGACGGAATCGGGATTGACGGTCTCCGAAAGCGTGGCCCAGACCTTCACCCCGGCGCCAGCTTCATAGAGCGTGGTCTCGACGCTGAAGGTAGTGTTGGTCTTGTAATAGCCCGGGTCGTGCGTGACGAGATACTTCTGATCGTAGTCCATCATGTACATGTCGGCGTTCGACGTCGGCTCGTACTTGGTCTTGCCGGGGACGTACTCGAGCTGCTGGTCGACGCTGAGCACGTGCGTGAGCACCACCGCGTCGAAGCCGCCCTCCTCGACCACGTCGAGCACCCCTTGCTTTTCGAGCTTTTCGCTGTCGGGAAAGTCGCCGTAGCTCGCCTGCGCCTCGACGCCCTGTTTGCGCAAGGTCGCAACCATCGTGTCTTCGTAGAGCCTTCGCCGGACGTCGTCTTTGCCGACTCCGATTACGAAGAGCTTCACGAAGGGCCCTTGGGGAGCGTCCGCGTTCTTCCAGGTGGCGGCGACCGTCGTCTTGGGCTGGTCCTTTTTGCAGCCTGGGTGGGAAACGAGGGCGAGCGCAACGAGCGCGAGGCCTAGGTGCATGGGCTTCCGGAACATCGGCGCGAAGCTAGTGGACGGCCGGCGTGGTTGCAAGCGACGTTTCGCCAACTAGACGCGCTCGAGCAGCACTGCGACGGCCAGCAGCACGGAGGCGACGATATCGACGTGTGCGACGCGCCGAAGCTTCGCGTTGACGCCGGAGCCTGCGTACGCGATCGCAACGAAAGAGAGCATGCTGACGAAACCCGCGACGGCCGCCGCGGGGCGAAGCGGCTCCTGAAACGCGGCGACGGCCAACAGCGCACCCACGATCGCGAGCAGAATGGCCCGGTGCCGCATGAGCACGACGAGGTTGGGGTCGTCTAGCTCGATGCTGTAGAGCGCCTCGAGCCGCGCTCGCGAGGAGACGCCCAAGCCGGGCAGCAGGTTGATCACGGCGGCAACGAGAAAAAGAGCTGTGATGGCGACGCTCATGGGCCCGGGAGTATAGTACGATCGCTGCGATGCCCGACCAGTCGGAGATCGCAGTGCTGGAAGCCGCCCGAGCGTGGATGGCGGATGGGCACGCGGTTGCGCTGGCGACCGTCGTGCGCACCTGGGGTTCGTCACCGCGCCCTGCCGGGAGCCATCTCGCCGTCCGCGATGACGGAACCTTTCTCGGCTCGGTGTCGGGTGGATGCGTCGAGGGCGCTGTGGTCGAGGAGGCGGGCGGCGTGATGAAGACCGGCGCTCCCAAAATGCTCGAGTTCGGCGTCACGAACGAGCGCGCGTGGGAAGTCGGGCTCGCATGCGGCGGGACGGTGCGCATCTACGTCGAGCCGGCCAACCCGGAGACGCTCGACGCGCTGCTTTCGTCGATCGAGCATCGCCGCGCGGTCGTGTTGGCCACGGCATTGAAGTCCGGTGACCAGCGCCTGCTCGGTGCAGGTGACGGAACGACCGGCGAGGAACACGAAGCCGTCGCGCGCACGCTTCGAACCGACCGCTGTGAGATCGACGAGGCGGACGAGGCACCGCCGATCTTCTATCAGCCGTTCAACCCGCCTCTTCGCATGATGGTCGTGGGCGCCGTCCATATCGCGCAGCCGCTTTCCTCGATGGCGGCGCTGGCTGGCTACGAGGTGACCGTCGTCGATCCCCGAGAGTCGTTTGCGTCGGCGGAGCGGTTCCCCGGCGTGGCGCTCGACACGCAGTGGCCGGACGCCGCCCTCGAAGCGCTCGGCCTCGACCACCGGTGCGCCGTGGTGACCCTGACCCACGACCCGAAGCTGGACGACCCCGCCCTCCAGGTCGCGCTTCGAAGCAGCGCGTTCTTCATCGGCTGCCTCGGCAGCAAAAAAACCCACGCTTCCCGCCTCCGCCGCCTCGAAAAAGCCGGCTTCACCGAAGACGACCTCGCGCGCGTCCACGGCCCCGTCGGCCTCCCGATCGGCTCCCGCTCCCCGGCAGAAATCGCCGTCTCAATCCTCGCCCAGGCCACCCAAACCCTCCGCGCTTAAAAGGGGACAGTCCCCTTTTTCTGGCAACCACGCTGAAGCCGACACCCGCGAGCCCGCAGGGCGAAGCCCGGCGCGGACGCGCCGCCAAGCCCAAGCGAAGCGCAGGGCGCGGAGGGAGGACTACGGGTGGGGGTGGGCGGGCGGTGTAACCAAGCCGAACCACGCACCCGGTCTTGCAACGACTCCTGCCCACATCGACCAAAAAGGTGCCTGTCCCCTTTTAGTCTTGGCAGCAGGTGCCGGTGGGGGCTTTGTCGGTGGGCTCGGCTGCTGGTTGGGTCGGGCGTTTGGTTTGGATGTCGATCGACGCGCGGTTCGCTGTGATGGCGGCGAGGATGCTGAGGGCGATTTCGGCGGGGGTGTTTGCGCCGATGTCGATGCCGGCGGGGCCGTCGAGGGTGGCCCACGTCTCGCGTGAGACGCCGCGGCGCTGCATGGTGCTGGCGAGCGACGAAAATCGCTTGGGGCTCGCGACGACGCCGAGGTAGCTCGGCCCGAGATCGAGGGCACGCGCGATCGCGTCTTCGTCGAACACACCGTGGGTCGCGACGACGACAGCGGCTTGCTCCGGCCGCGTCAGCGCCGCCTCTTCGAGCGAGGTCAGGACCCGAACGCCTTCGAGCGGCGGACGTTCGGTGGTGTCGACGACGCTCACCCGATAGCCGACCGCAACGCCGAGCTCGACGAGCGCCTCGGCGACGGGCGAGTTGCCGAACACCAGGAGCTCGCGCTTCGCGAGATGCGGCTCGAGGTAGATCTCGAGCTCGCCGCCGCTGTAACAAGTCATGGGCACGACCACCAGCCCTTCGCGTGAGCCTGAAACTTCCGGGTCGGGGGTGATCTGCACCACGCGGCACGCGCCATCCTGCAGGGCCAGCGCCGCTTCCTTCTTGACGGTGGGCTCGGCGCAGCTGCCGCCGACCCACCCGTGCACGACGCCGTCGGCCGTGACCACGGCTTTGTCGCCCGGCTTCGCCGACGTTGGTGCGAGCGCTCGAATCACCGTTGCGAGCACATAGCTCTCGCCCGCGGCTTCGAGATCTTCGCTGATTCGGACCCAGCGTTCCATTCGCTCAGTATAGGGGGCCCTGGGTCAGTCCGTAACCCCGTGCTCGCGCAGCACCTTCCACACCTTGGGCGGCGTGATCGGGATGTCGATGTTGCGAACCCCGAGGTGCCAAAGCGCGTCGACCACCGCATTGGCGATCGCCGGCGGCGCTCCCACAGTGGGCGACTCGCCGACACCCTTGGCCCCGATCGGATGATGCGGGGACGGCGTGATCGTCTTGCCGAGCTCCCACTTGGGGGACTCGACCGCCGTCGGCACGAGATAGTCCGCGAGCGTGCCCGAGAGGTTCTGACCGTTCTCGTCGTATACGATCTCTTCGTACATCGCCGGCGCGAGACCCATCGTGAGCCCGCCGTGGATCTGTCCTTCGACGATCAGCGGGTTGATGATGTGCCCGCAGTCGTCGACCGCGACGAAGCGGCGGATCTTCACCTCGCCCGTGCCCTTGTCGATGTCGACCACGCAGATGTAGCTCCCAAACGGGAAGGTCAGGTTCGGCGGGTCGTAGTAGTCGACCGCTTCGAGGCCGGCCTCCATGCCCTGCGGGTGGTTGGTATACGCGGCAAACGCGATCTCTTGGATGGTCTTGGCCTGGTCGGCCGACCCCTTCACCTGGAAGCGGTCGACGTTCCACTCGAGATCGTCCTCGCCCACCTCGAGCAGGTGCGCCGCGATCTTCTTGGCCTTGGCCTTGATCTTGCGCGCCGCCATCACCGCGGCCGCGCCTGCGGTCGGCGTCGAGCGGCTCGCATAGGTGCCGAGCCCGTAAGGCGCGGTGTCGGTGTCGCCCTCTTCGACCTCGATGTCGTCCGAGGGGAGCCCGAGCTCCTCGGCGACGATTTGCGCATACGTGGTTTCGTGGCCCTGCCCCTGCGACTTGGTCCCGAACCGCGCCATCGCCTTGCCCGTGGGGTGGATACGAATCTCGGCAGAATCGAACATCTTGATGCCGAGGATGTCGTAGTCCTTCGACGGCCCTGCGCCGACGACCTCGGTGAAGCTCGAGATCCCGATGCCCATGAGCTCACCGCGCGCACGCTTTTCCTTCTGCTCTTCGCGAAGCGCGCGATAGTCGATCATGTTCATCGCCTTGTTGAGCGCGGCTTCGTAGTTCCCGCTGTCGTACTCCCACCCGGTGGGCGATTTGTAGGGGAACTGGTCGGGCCGAATGAAGTTCTTCAGCCGATAGTCGGCCGGATCCTCGCCGAGCTCGTGAGCCATGATGTCGGCCATGCGCTCGATCATGTGAACAGCCTCGGTGACGCGGAACGAGCAGCGGTACGCCACGCCGCCCGGCGGCTTGGTGGTGTACACCCCGTCCACTTCGACGTGCGCGGCCTTCATGTCGTAGGAGCCCGTGCAAATGCTGTAGAGCCCCGCAGGAAACTTCGACGGATTGGCCGCCGCGTCCGCCGCCCCGCAGTCGGACAACGTTTTCACCCGAAGCCCGGTGATCCTGCCGTTGGCGTCGGCCGCCATCTCGGCCTCGATGTGGTAGTCGCGCGCGAAGCTGTCGGCTTGGAGGTTTTCGCTCCGGTCTTCGATCCACTTCACTGGCTTGCCGGTGACGAGGCTCGCCACCGCACAGATCACGTAGCCCGGGTACACCGGCACCTTGCCACCAAAGCCGCCCCCGATGTCCGGCGAGATGATTTGGATCTTGTGCTCGGGGAGCCCGCTCACCAGTGCGAACACGGTGCGGTGCGCGTGAGGCGCCTGCGAGGTCATGTAGATCTGCATGTGCTCACGCGCCTTGTTGTAGTTGGCCACCATGCCGCAGGTCTCGATCGACGACACGTGGATGCGCGGGATGTACATCTTTTCTTTGACGACCGTGGCCGCATCCTTGAACACCGCATCGGTGGCGGCCTTGTCGCCCGCTTCCCAGTGCCAGATGTGGTTGGTCTTGGTCTCTTTGTCGTCGCGAACGATGGTTTGGTCTTTCATCGCCTCGAACGGGTCGACCACGGCGTCGAGTGGCTCGTAGTCGACGAACACCTGCTCGATCGCATCGGCGGCAATGTAGCGGCTGGTCGCGATCACCGCGCAGACCTCCTGCGCGTAGTAGATCACCTTGTCGATCGGCAGCACCATCTGCGTGTCCGACATCAGCGTCGGCATCCAGTGGAGGTCGCCTGCGGCCTTCAAATCCTCGCCGGTGATGACCGCGAGCACGCCGTCCATCTCGAGCGCCGCGCTCGCATCGATGCTGTTGATCTTCGCGTGCGCGTACGGGCTCCGGACGATGTCCATGTAGAGCATCCCCGGAAGCTTCACGTCATCGACGTAGGTGCCTTTGCCCTGAAGGAAGCGTGGGTCTTCTTTTCGCTTCTTGCGGTGGCCCATGCCGCAGATCTTCTCGGGCGTCTTGATCTGCACCTCGTCGGTGGTCGGCACGTTGGCCGACGCGTTGTCTGGCTTTGGGCTGTGGTGCTCTACACGATCGTCGAGCTGAGCCATCACTCACCTCCAGCTTCTGCGGAAGCGAGCTTTTCCGCGGCGTATTGGATCGCCTCGACGATCTTGTTGTAGCCGGTGCAGCGGCAGAGGTTGCCGGAGATCCCGTGGCGAATCTCGTCCTCAGATGGGTTCGGATTTTGCGCGAGGAACCCCTTGGCGCTCATGATCATCCCAGGCGTGCAGTAGCCGCATTGAAGGCCGTGCTTTTCCCAAAAGCCCTCCTGAAGTGGGTGCAGCTCGCCACTGGCCGCCAGGTTTTCGATCGTCTCCACGTCGGCGCCGTTGGCCTGCACCGCAAACATCGTGCAGCTCTTCACCGGTTTGCCACAAACCAAGACGGTGCACGCCCCGCAGCTCGTGGTGTCACACCCGATGTGTGTTCCGGTGAGCGACAGGTCTTCACGGATGAAGTGAACCAACAGCGTGCGCGCCTCGACTTTCTTGGTGACGCTCTCGCCGTTGACGGTGACGGTGATTTCATGCTCGCTCATCAGTTGCCTCCCTTCGCACGCGCGATGGCGGTTTGGAGCGAGCGCTTCACCATGACCCTGGTGACATCCCGCTTGTATTCGACGGACCCGCGCAAATCGGGGGACGGGTCGCACTCCCCGGCCGCGGCTTTGCCTGCGGCTTCCATGACATCGTCGGAAACCGGCTTGCCGACGAGCTCGGCCTCGGCGCCCTTGGCCCGCATCGGCACCGCGCTCACGTTCGTGAGACCGATGCGCACCGCGGCGATCGACCCGCCGTCGAGTCGGAGCTGCACGGCGGCCGCCGAAATCGCATAGTCGCCCACCTTGCGCTCGAGCTTGGTGTAGGCGCCGCCGCTTCCGGCGCCGGGCTTCGGAATGCGAATTTCGGTGAGAATCTCGTCGTCGGACATCGCGTTCTCGAAGAGACCGGTGAAGAAGTCGTCGATGGGGATTGTTCGCTCACCGCCCGGACCGATGGCCACGACCGTGGCATCGTAGGCCAGCATGGTCGCCGGATGGTCGTTGGCCGGGTCCGCGTGCGCGATGTTGCCGCCCACGGTCGCCATGTTTCGCACGAGCGGATCGGCGATGACGGTCGCCGTGTCGCGCAGTAGCGGATACGAGCTTTGAACGACGGCAGAATCCTCGAGTGCCTGTTCGAGCGTCATCGCCCCGATGGCGAGATGGTCGCCCCGCTCCTCGACGTAGCGAAGGTCGGCGAGCCGGTTGATGTCGATCAGCACCGAAGGCATGGCCAGCCGGAACCTCATGGCGGGGATGAGGCTCTGCCCACCGGCCAAGATTTTCGCGTCGCCGCCGTGCTGTTTGAGCAGCGATAGCGCCTCATCCAGAGACGTCGGCGAGTGGTAGTCGAATGCGCCTGGGATCACGGCTCAACTCCTTGAAAGCGGACGGTTGCTCAACGGGTCAGAAAGTATATCAACGCGCCGGCCGCGACTAGTGCCAACACGATGAGCGCGTAACGCGGCCCAACGTCCTTCGCGACTTCCTTCGCCACCTTGGTCGCGAATTCGCTCTGGCTCGCCTGAATCACCTCGGCCTGTTCCCCTTCGACGACCGCCGCGCGCGCTTTGATGTTGGCGTGAAGCCCTTCGAGGCTCTCTTTGATGATCGCCTTGGCGGAGGAGTCGATCAGGCGCTGACCAACGCTCGCGATGCGCCCGCCGACCTGAGCATCTGCGTCATAGGTCATGTTGGTTTCAGCGTCGCCCTCGGGGGTGAGTTTCACGGCGGCTTTGGCTTTGACGAAGCCGGGCGCGCCGCGGCCGTCGACCGTCATCGTGTAGCCCTGCTCCTCGACGACGTCGGCGAGAGTCACTTTGCCCTGAAATTTACCTTGGACCGGCCCGACCTTGATGTTGAGCTCGCCAACGTACGCGTCGTCCACCATCTCGAGCTTCTCGCAGCCCGGCATGACCGCCGCGAGCACGACGGGGTCGAGCAGCGCCTTCCAGACCTCGGCCGCTGGAGCCTCAAACTTGTAGTCACCTGCTAATTTCACTGGGACCTCTCTTTCGTTTCGGGAGTCGGGCTAGGTGGTCTCGGAGCTGCCGAAGCGACTCGAAGTCGTGGATCGGCAAAAAGTCGTCGACGTGGGGCAGCACGGCCGCCATGCCCCGCACCCTGGGCTCGTACTTGCGCTGTCCTAGACGCGGGTTGAGCCAGATGAGGCGGTAGCAGCTTCGCCCGAGCGCCTGCGCTTCCCGCGCGAGCTGCTGAACGCTGCCCGTCTCGCACCCGTCGGAGATGACCAGCACTACCGCGCCGCGCCGCAACACCTTGCGGCCCCACCCGGTGCGGAACTCGCGAAGGCACTCGGCGATGCGCGTGCCGCCCGCGAAGTCCGCGACCTCGCCCGACACGGCGTCGAGGGCGAGGTCGACGTGCCGAACGCGGAGCGCGTCCGTCAAGCGAGTGAGGCGCGTCCCGAAGACGAACGTCTCGGTGCCCTCGAGCGCATGGCTCAGCCCGTGAAAGAACTGCAAGACGATGCGGCTGTAGAGCTCCATCGAGCCGCTGACGTCGGCGATGAGCACCAGCGGCCTCGGCTTTTGTTTGCGCTGCCGATGCCGGACGTCGATCACCACGCCTCCGACCTTCGATGCGCGCCGAAGTGTCTCGCGTTGGTCGATTCGCCGGCCGCGGTGGCTTTTGACGAGCCGGTGGCTCTCGCGCCGGCTGAAATCCCAGCGCAGCGTCGCGATCAGTCGCCGAACCTCCGAAAGCTCCTCGTCGGTGAGGGTCGCGAAGTCCTTGCGCTGCAACCATTCGCTCGCGGTGCCCGTTTCCGTTCGGTCGGTGACCTCGACCTCTTTGGCATCGCGCTTGGCCTTCTCGGCCATGAAGGAGACCAGCGTGCTGCGCTCGAACTGTTCGGGCCGGTGCCGTGGCGCGCGTGGGGTCTTCTGTGGCTTTGGCCCCGAGCGCTGCGCTTCCCAGAACTCCGAAAACGCGCGGTCGAAGAGATCGAGGTGCTCTTGGCGATTGACGAGAGTCGCACGCGCAGCGTGGTAGACCTGCGGACGGCTGAAGGGCTCGATCCAGGTGAACGACTCGGCAAAGCTCACCGCCTGGTCGATTCCGATCGGCAGGCCGAGCGCCCGCAGCTGCTGCACGAACTCGACTAAGCGGGACTCCATCGACGGTTTGGCGTGGTTTCCTCGTGACGAAGGCGAGCCGGGCATCGACGGCTACCCCGCCTGCGCGGTCCAGACCTCGTCGTCGAGCAGGTGCTCGACCATCGAGATGTCTTCTTGATTTTTGAGCACCACGCCAAGCGTGCGACGCACGGTGTCGGTATGGAGCTCGGCTACTCCGAGATGCACCAGCGCAGAGGCCCAGTCGAGCGTCTCCGCAATGCCGGGAGGTTTGAGCAGGTCTTCCCCGCGCAGCTTCTGGATGAGCCGGACAACCTGCTCGCGCACTCGCTCGGACAGGCTCGGCACCTTCATCGAAACGATCTCGAGCTCTTTTTCGAAGCTGGGGTAGTCGATCCAGCAGTAGATGCACCGACGCTTCAGCGCATCGTGGATGTCTCGCGTGCGGTTCGACGTCAGAATCACGATCGGCCGGTGCCTCGCGGCGATGGGTCCGAGCTCCGGAATCGTCACCTGAAAATCCGCGAGAAGCTCGAGCAGAAAGCTCTCGAACTCCTCGTCTGCGCGATCGATTTCGTCGATAAGCAGCACGGGCGCTCGCTCGCGCGCGCGGTCGATGGCGTCGAGCAGCGGGCGCTTGAGAAGATAGTCTTCGGAGTAGATGCCGCCGAGGTCGTCCTGATGGCCGGCTTGAAGGCGAAGGAGCTGCCGCGGGTAGTTCCACTCGTAGAGCGCGTGGTGGATGTCGAGGCCCTCGTAGCACTGGAGCCGGATGAGCTCCGTGTCGAAGGCTTCGCTGAGGACACGCGCGATCTCGGTCTTGCCGACCCCGGGCGCGCCTTCGAGGAAAAGCGGCCGCTGCATTTTCAGCGCGAGGAAGAGGCTCATCGAAACCGCGTCGTCCGAGACGTACTTGCCGCCTCGAAGAGCAGACGCGACCTCGTCCAAAGACTCCACGTGAGCTGTAGAATCCGCCACCAAAAAACCTCTCCGCGGACTGTAGTGCCCAGCCCCGGCAAGTGGAAGGTCTGTCAGACCCGACGCCCAGGCTTTGCAACCAGCCCGGGACGCCGTAGGGTTTTCCACGGAGGAACGCGAAGAATGGACATCGACGAGCAGACCCGGGTGGAAATCGAGGCGGCGGCCTTTCGCCGACTGGTCGAGCACCTACGCGAACGGACCGACGTCCAAAACATCGCCATCATGGAGCTGGCCGGGTTCTGCCGAAACTGCCTCTCTCGCTGGTATCAGGAAGCCGCCGAGGCAAAAGGCCTCTCGCTCGACAAGGCAGGCGCACGTGAGCTGGTCTACGGCATGCCATACGAGGCCTGGAAAGAGAAGTTCCAGACCGAAGCCACGCCCGAGCAAAAGGCGGCTTTCGAAAAACACCGCGAATAGGTGGCCGCGATGAGGTTCGGCCCGGTCGACATCGATGCGCCAGACCTTCCGGGCTCGATTCTCGCCCACACGCTTCGGCTTCGAAACGGCGAAGGCGCCATCAAGAAAGGAAAGCGGCTCGGCGAGGACGACCTCCGGCGTCTTCGGCAAAGCGGCTATGCCGAGGTGACCGTCGCGACGTTGGAGGCAGGTGATCTTCACGAAGACGACGCGGCGACGACTCTGGCCGCCGGCCTGGTCGACGCGAGCGTTCGAACGTCGGAAGCAAGCACCGGCCGCTGCAATCTGCACGCCTCGGAGCGAGGCCTGCTCGAAGTCGATGCGCAGCGCATCGACGCCTTCAACGGCGTGTCGGAGTCGATCACGGTCGCGACGCTACCCGATCGCACGCTCGTCCACCCGGATTCGCTCGTTGCGACCGTCAAGATCATTCCGTTTGGCGTTCCGGAAGCGGACGTGAAGCGGTGCGTCGAGGCGCTCGAGGGTCCGGGCGCTCTCCGCGTCGCGCCGCTCGGCCGATTCGACGCCGGCCTGGTGCTGACCGAGCTTCCAGGCGTGAGCCAGGCGCTGCTCGAGCGCGCGAGCCGGGCCCAGCGCGCGCGGCTCGAGGCGCTCGGCTCTCGGGTTCGTCGCGAGATTCGCTGTCAGCACACACCCGCGGCGGTGGCGCGAGCGCTCGAAGCGCTTCGAGACGAAGGGTGCGATCCGATCCTGCTGCTTGGCGCCTCGGCGATCGTCGACCGGGGCGACGTCATCCCCGCAGGCCTCCGCGAGGCAGGCGGCCGCATCGTTCACCTCGGGATGCCGGTCGACCCCGGCAACCTTCTCATGGTCGGGGCGCTCGACGCCGTTTCGGTGTTTGGGCTCCCCGGGTGTGCGCGCTCTTTGAACCCGAGCGGCTTCGACCAGGTGCTGCAGCGGCACTTTGCTGGCGAGTCGATCGACCCCTCGCTGATCAGCGGCCTTGGCGTCGGCGGCCTTTTAAAGGAAGTTCCCGGGCGACCCATGCCTCGACGTCTCGGAAGGCCCTCGCGCGCAGCCAAGCACGTTGCTGCGATCGTGCTCGCGGCGGGCGAGTCGCGCCGCATGGGCGAGGTCAACAAGCTCACGCTCCCTGTCGAAGGCGTGCCGATGGTGGCCCAGGTGGCGGATTCGCTCGCCAAGAGCAGCGCGGACGAGGTGATCGTAGTCACCGGGCACGAAGCCGACCAAATCGAGAAGGCGCTCGTGGGCCGTCCGGTGAGGCTCGTCCACAACGGCGACTACGCCGAGGGCATCGGTTCGTCGATTCGCGCAGGCGTCGCGGCCCTTCCGGAGGGCGTCGACGGTGTTCTGATCGCACTCGCCGACATGCCCTGGGTCGATGCCCCCGTGCTCGATCGGCTCGTCGACGCCTTCAACGCATCCGACGAGCTCACGGTCTTCGTCCCGATGTTCGGGAGAAAACGCGGAAACCCAGTGCTTTGGGCATCGACGCATTTTCCAGAGCTCTCGGCTCTTTCGGGCGACGTCGGCGGCAAAGCGCTCTTTCATCGCCACGCCGATTCCATCTGCTACGTCGACGTCGAGAGCGCGGCGGTCAACATCGACGTCGACACGCCGGAGGTCCTGCATGCGCTCGGTATCGACGGCGAGCCGGACCCGACCGCGTAGGCGCTCACGGGCAGCGCGGGTCGCCGACCTGGAGCGCTTCGATGACGTCCCGGTCGATCGGCAACGGGTCGCAGCCGTTGTCGGTCTCGCAGACGAAGTCGTTGTCGGCTGCGAGGGCGTGGCACGCAAAACAGTTGCCGCCAAAGGCGTTTTCAGCTTCGTCTTTGCCTCGCTCCACGATCGTGGTGCCCTCGCCGGTGTTTTGGAGGAAGAAGAACTCCCAGTCGGCGGTCTCAGGGGAAAAGCCGACCTCGCGTTTCACCATCGCCTCGAGGGGCACGAGCTGAAGGAGCGTGCCGGGCGGGTACGGCGGAGCCACGTCGCCGGTCGCGACCGCGAGGGAGCCATCGAGGTCGCCAATCAGGTTCTTCACGTAGAAGCTCCTGACTTTGGTGCCATCCAAGATGCAGTCGAAGGAGGCCTCGGTGACCTCGATCGGCGTCGATCCTAGGTCGCCACCCGTTCCCGTGGAACCGCCGGCTCCCGTAGCGCCACCGCCGTCCGAGCTACAGCTCGCCAGCGGCACCAACATCAATATCGCGAGAAGCTCACGCATTCGTTTTCTCCAAAGGCTGGCCGACGCTAACACGAAAAGGACGCGGGCGACTGCGGTCACGGTCGGGTACCGACTTCGATCGCGGCGCGCGCTCTCCGGCGCACGGCTGCATCCGGATGCGATTCCACCGCGTCCCGAATTACCTCCAACGCCTCGGGGGTTGCGATGGCGCTCAGTCCTCGAACAGCGGACAGGGCCACGCGGGAGTTGCCAGCGCGAAGCGCGCGCGCCAACGGTACGATCGCCTCGTCCCGGCCCGGGCGGCCAAGCGCCACCGCAGACGCAGAGGCCGCAATCGGATCGGGGCCCGCCAAGATCTTCGTAAGCTCTTCGTCCACGCGCGGACCGGGGTGCGCTCCTGCGACGGGGATCACCGCGAGCCGGTCCGACCCCATCGAGGTGCGCAAGAGCCGCGCCCAGTGCGTGTCCCCTTCGATGAGGCCCCGCCGGCCGAGCTCTGCGAGGATCGCGATTCGTACGTCGATGGGTTGACGCGAGTGGTTCGCGACCTGGAGGAGCTGTGGAACGTCGCGAGACTCGATCGTCGGCGAGTCGAGCCGAGCCCGAAGGTCGAGCACGGCGGAGCGTGAAAGACGTGCATCGCGAGACTGAAGCAGCTTCAGCGTGATCGCTCGAAGCGCCGAAGAGCGGTCCGCCGGCGATGCACCTTCAAGCGCGGCGTAGTCGCCGACCGCAGAGAGCACCGCCTCGCGCTGTCTAGGCTCGAGGCTCCACTCTTCGTCTTTTTCCTGATTGGTGTACCAGCGAAGGTCGTTATTGCGAAGCGCACCGAGCTCACGGCTTCGCTCGAGGTCGCGCAAGAAGAGAAGCGCCTGCTCGCCGGGTGCATACTGCGGAACCCCATGCCCATGCCGGACGAAACGGAGGACCGTTCCAGGCAACGCGGGCCCTTTGAGCGCGCGCATCACCTTCACACGGCGGGCTAGAGCCGGATGGCCGCGGTCACCGACCAGCGCCTGGTCATCGAGCAGCTCTCCAAAAACGACCAGGTCAGCCTGCAGAACGAGCGTGCGGAGACTTCGCCTCTGGACGGCCAAGTGCGCGCCGCCTGGCGAGGCCGCTAGCAGCAGCAGGAGGAATCCGAGCGCGCAGGCACCAAACGTGGGAGTCGTGCGTCTCAATGAAGCGCGTCGAGAAGCTGGAGCAGCGGCTCTGAAACGCGGGGCTCGACGTCCGGCCCCGCGTTGTTTTGGAAGACCGTGCCGCAGTCGAACTCCTGCGGGCAGTCATCCCCGCTCGCGAGGTATGGAAAGCACTCGTGGCAGCTGTTGTCCCATTTCGACGCCGGCAGCTGATACCCGATGTGGTCGTTTCCGAGCCCGATCAGGAAGCGGTGTTCCGCACCCGTCATGCTTGCTCGATACTGGTCACCGATTTGCGGGTCGAGCTCGGTAGGCACCACCGCAAAGCTGGCGTCTCCGATGCGAATCGCGCTCACCTCCGTGTGCACGTCTTCCCCGAGCGACTGCGGGATCCAGTCATACGGTGACTCGTACGGATTACCGACCGAACGGTCCGGCTCACCGTCGGTATACAGGTCGCGGCGCTTGTTCAGCACCTCCAGCGCCGCGGCGATTCGAAAGAACGGGTTGGCGAGGGGGATGGCGACCGGCGTTTGAAGCTCGAAGGAGATCGCCGGCTGCTCGTCGCCTGGGTCGGTCGGATCGATCGCTTCGATGACCCGTTCGGCGAGCTGCGTTCCGTGCACCTGGGCAAACCGGAAGCTCCGCCGCACCGCGGGCTCCATCGTGTCCGGGTCCAGCACGTCGATCCAGAGCGGCCCTTGCAGAACGCCGAGGTCTGCGCTCAGCCAGATCCCCACCCCACCGTATTCGGCTTCCAGGCGCTCGCGGACGTAGTGCGGGAAGTCCGAGGTGATCAGCTCGTTGTCGGACCCGAGGCTCTCGGGGTGGCTCGCGAAGTTGACCAAGGTGGCAAGCACGTCGTACGCGCCCTCTTCGTTCGGGTCCCGCCTGGTGAGCTGCATGACGGGAAGGCTCGCGTTGACGATCCGGCCCTCCGTCTCGGGCGCAGTCGCCTCGTCCCCTTCGAGCACCTTTCCGTCGGCGACCCCCATTCCGTCGTCCCGCGGATCATCGCCGATGCTCAGGCCGCTCGAGTCGGTGGTGAGGGTGCGGAGCCGCGCCTCTTCTAGGTTGGCTGCGGCTTCGTCGATGCAGTCGACGACCGCCGCGTTGACGAAGTCGATGTAGCCGAAGTCGATCCCCGAGACGATGTCGCTCGGCCCGTAGATCCCGAGCGTGTCCGGCCCCTCGTGCTGGTGCGAGCTCGCGACCACGGCGTGGTCGATGCCGCTTTCTGGCGCGATCATCGCTCGAATGGTCTGGGTTTCATTGACGAAATAGCCGATGAGGTCGACCGAGACGAGCGCGACTCGCCCGCCGGGGCCCGCGACGACGACGCCCCGAGCCCAGAGGCGGTCGTGGTAGCCACTCGCCGTCCGGCTGCCGAAGCCCGCCATGTAGATCGGGTCCGAGTGGTTGACGGCGGCCTCGACCCCGAACGCGTCCTCGTAGGCGGCCGCGAGCGCGGCGCTGACGGGCGTGATGTCGCGCACACAGGCCGCGGCTTTGAACGTCGAGTCCAACGGTGCGCGCCCGCCGACGCCGCCTGCGCCACCCATGCCGCCACTCCCGCCGGCGCCCGCCGCTGGGCTTTCGGTGCAGCCTAGAAGCACCAGCGCGAGCGAGCCGGCGAACCCAAGGAACATCACTCGATCGAGCCGGGACATGCTCTCCTCCTCCGCCGTACGGCAGACCGAGAGTAACGCGATCGCCGTTGCAACGCGAGCGTGGAATACGCGTGCATGGGAGGCGCGCCGATGTCAGAGTCCCCGGACTCATGGGCTTGAACGGTCATCGAAGCACGGGGAGCACTCCGCCAAACTCCACACTCAAAGCGCGCCAAATGCTCGGCAAGTACAGAATCCGCCGGCGTATCGGCGTCGGCGCGTTTGCGACCGTTTACGAGGCGTACGACACGATCGAAGGGACGCCCGTGGCTCTCAAGGTGCCGCACCTCGACCAGCTCGACGACGACTCGCTCGACGTCATTCATCGAGAAGTCCGGCTCACCGCGCGCCTTCAGCACGACAACATCCTGCGGCTTCGCAACGCCATGATGATCGACGATCGCTTCGTCATCGCGACGCCGCTCGGCGAACAGAGCCTCACCGACCGCTTGCGCTACAGGCTCGGCGCGAAGACCGCGCTCTCCTACACCGGACAGCTGCTCGATGCGCTGTCGTATGCGCACCAAGAGCGCATCATCCACTGCGACATCAAGCCCGACAACGTCGTGCTTTTCCCGGGTGGCCAGGTGCGCCTCGCGGATTTCGGCATTGCCAAGGTCGCGCTTCGCACCCGCACGATCATGGGCTCCGGCCAAGGCACCGTCGGATACATCGCGCCCGAGCAGGCGATGGGCAAACCCTCGTTTCGTTCGGACGTGTTTTCGATGGGCCTCGTCATCTATCGCATGTTCGCGGGCGAGCTCCCGGAGTGGCCGTTCGACTGGCCGCTCCCAGGCGCGGAGCGGCTCCGGCGCACCGTCAGCCGTGATTTCATCGGCTTCATTCGGCGCTCGATCGAGGTGCGCGAGCGCCGTCGCTTTCGGGACGGCGTCCAGATGCAGCGCGCCTTCGAACAGGTGGCGCCGCGGGCGCTTCGCGGCTCCACGCAAAGCGGGAGAGCCAGCCTGTGATCGAGACCCACATCTTTCGGGATGTGGACATGGAACGAGGTCAATGCTTCGACCTCGGAGCCGCGGAGGCCGCCGTGATGAGCCTCGCGAAACCGGGACGCGACGGCCCAAACGAAGATGCGGCGGCGCTGATCTCGATTGGGCGCGACGCCGGCGTCGCGGTGGTGTCGGACGGCGCAGGTGGGCATCCGGGCGGCGCGCAGGCGGCTTCACTCGCGGTCAGTGCGGTCTGCGAGTCGGTGGCCGAGAGTGGCGCGGACCTGCAGAGCCTGCGCGATGCGATCATCAACGGCTTCGAGTCGGCCGACCGCGCAATCTCGGACCTCGGCACGGGCGCGGCCGCCACGCTCGCCGTCGTGGAAGTGCACGACACCCACATGCGCACCTATCATGCCGGCGACTCGATGGTGCTGGTCACCGGCCAGCGCGGCAAGGTCAAGTGGCTCACGATTCCGCACTCGCCGGTCGGCTACGCGGTGGAGGCGGGCCTTCTCGACCGGGGCGAGGCGCTTCACCACGAAGATCTGCACCTCGTGTCCAATCTGCTCGGCGGGCAGGATATGCGCATCGAGCTCGGCGCCACGGTCGAGCTCGCCCTGCGCGACACCGTCGTCCTCGCGAGCGACGGCCTGAGCGACAACCTGCACCTCGACGAGATCGTCGAGCGCTTTCGAAAAGGCCCGCTCCTGAAAGCCGCCGACCAGGTCGCGACACTCGGTCGGCAGCGCATGCAAGCGCTGGCCGAAGGGAAGCCCTCGAAGCCAGACGACCTGACGTTCGTGGCGATCAGGCGGCGCCCGAGCTGAGACGCCTGCGATTCGTCACGAGCCTTCCTTCCCTGCGCGAACCGCGGCGATCGTGACGACGAGCATCAGCGCGAACGCGATGAGTGTGCCCCACGCCGCGCCAACCTCGCCCATTCGAGGCACGAGCAGCATGTCTGCGACGAGGTTGACGATGGCCGCGCCGACGGAGATCGCCGAAGCGGTCCTCGCACGCGAGCTCGCGAGAAGCGACGCCTGCCACAGCAGCGAAATCCCGAGACAGCCGACGCCTGCCGCGATGATCGGGATTGACATGATCACGCTTGGCGAAGTGCGGTACGACTCTTCGAGAATCGGCGTGTAGTACGCGACCACCGGCAGCAGGACGACGAGAAGCACCACGAGCGCGGCGACCTGGAGGCTGGTCCTCACGAGGAGCCGGTGCGCAGCGTCGTAGTCGCCCCGCGCACGCGCCGCATAGAAGAGCGGATTGAACGAGTGGAGTGTGACGACGTTGACCGTGCTGACCAACAGCGCGATCCGGTAGGCCGCCTCGTATCGGCCCGCTGCGGCGACTCCGTTGAAAAGCGCGACGTAGAGTCGGTCTGCGCTTTGGTAGCCGACGTACGCGGCGCTCGCGAAGATCATCGGCACGGAAAAACGAAGCGGCTCGCGGAGAACCGACGGCGACCGGGGCCGCAGAAGCCAGCCTTGCCGCGACAAAATCAAGAACGCAGCGATGCCCGCGCCGACCTGTGCCAAAACGAGGCCTCCCCACCGCGCCTCCCATGTCCAACCGAGCAGGAAAAACAGCGTGATGGCGATGAAGGGTCGCGTTCCTTCGACGAACTCCGACCAGAGCGCTGACCGCGTCGGCTGACTGAGGACTTCGTTGATGGTCTGCGCCATGACGCGAGCGGTGGAGATCGTCGCTGCAAACACCACGCCCGCCACGGCCCACTGCGGAATGAGCTCGCCTTCGAGCACGAACAGGGACTCGGGTAGCACCATCACGATCGCGGCGGCCGCAGTGCCGATCAGCAACGAAAGGCTCGCGAGGCCGCCAAGCGATTCCGCGATCACGGCGCGCGGCTTCTTTGGGACGTTGACGAGGATGTACGCGTGTGGAGCCAGCGTGACTACCGCGGCGGCAAACCCATAGACGACACCTTCCAGAATCGCGAATCGCCCGTAGTCGGCCTGGTCGAGCACGTGCGTCCACAGAATGTGGGCGAGCTGCACGAGGCTCCCCATCCCGCTCGCCATCGTGTAGATGACCACGTTTCGACGAAACGTCCTCCTCGTCGCAGCCTCGTCCAGAGGCAGTGGCCTAATCCAGCCTCCACGGGCGCGCCAGCACCGGCTGAAAACGGGGACAGTCCCCTACGTCACTCCAGCTGCTGCTCTTCTTCGAGCGCCTCGAGGTCGAGCTCTTCCTCCTCGCCTTCGAGCGAGTCGAGGTCGAGCGTGTCGCCTTCCTCGCCCTCCAGATCGTCCAGCGAGTCGAGGTCGAGCGTGTCGCCTTCCAGATCGTCGAGCGAATCGAGGTCGAGCGAGCCGTCGTCGTCGAGCTCGTCGAGGCCGAATTCATCGTCATCGAAGTCGCTCGCCTCCTGTAGGTCGACCGCCTGCGACTCGACGAGGCCCGGCAGCCACGTCGAGAGCTGCGGAATATAGGTGACCACGATCAGCGCGAGGCCGAGCAGGCCGATGAACGGCAGGACCGCTCGATAGAGCTGGGTGATCGGTTTGTTGAAGCGGAAGCTCGAAATGAACAGGTTCAACCCGACGGGCGGCGTCATGTAGCCGATTTCGAGGTTGAGCAGGAAGACGATGCCCAGGTGGTACGGGTCGACCCCGAACCGCGTCGCGATCGGGACGATGAGGGGAACCACGACGACGATCGCGGAAAAGATGTCCATCAGCATGCCGACGCCGATGAGAAACACGTTCAACGCGATGAGGAACATGATCTTCGATGAGATGAAGCCCTCCATCGCGTCGAGGATCACGAGCGGGACCCGCGCCTGAATCAAGAACGCCGTGAACCCGATTGCAGTGGCGAGAATCGCGAGGATCGCGCCGACGAGCGTCATCGATTCTCGAATGATGCGCGGCAGGTCGCCTCGGAAGCTGACGTCGCGATAGATGAACACCTCGATGAAGAGCGTGTAGATGGCCGTGAAGGCTGCGGCCTCGTGGATGCGCAGCAGGCCCGTGTACATGCCGCCGAGGAGCGCAACGGGCAGAAGCGCCTCCCACTTCGCCTCCCAGAGCGTTTTCAAAGCCTCGCGCCGGTTGAACTCGGTGCGCGGCATCTTGTGCTTCACGCCGATCGCGGAGCTGTAGATCGCGAGCGCGGCGACCGTGATCACGCCGGGGATCAGCCCGGCGAGGAAGAGCTTTTCGATCATGATGCCGGCGACGACGCCGTAGATGATCATCGGGACGCTGGGCGGGAAGAGCAGCCCGAGCGAGCCGCCGGTGGTAACGAGACCGAGAGAGAAGTTTTCTTTGTAGCGATCGGCGATGAGCGCCGGATAGAGCAGGCCGCCGATGGCGACGATGGTGATGCCGCTGCCACCGGTGAACGTGGTGAAAAAGGCCGACGCGACCAGACACACCATCGCGAGGCCGCCGGGCATCCAGCCGAGCCAGGCCCGCGAGAGCTTGACCAAACGCTGCGGCGTGCCGCTTTCCGCGAGCACGTAGCCCGCAAACGTGAAGAGCGGGATGGTGACCAGGAGCGGTGAATCGGCGAACTTCTCGCTGAATACGTCGTTGGCCGTGCCCGTGATGCTCGTGTCGGGAAGCCCACCGAACAGGAGCATCGCGGCGGCGCCGAAGATCGCGAACAGCGGCGCCCCGAGGATGGCGAGGAAGATGAGCAGAAGGATCCAGACGCCGTCCATCGGTCAGTCCTCTTCCTCGCCCCTGCCGGCCGGGCCCGATGGGTACTTCTTGGTCACGAAGGAGATGGAAGCCGCAATCGCACGGCTCATGAAGCGGATTGACATGAAGATGAACATCGCCGGCACGATGAGCTGAAGCACTACGTCGGGCGTGGACATCTGGGCGCCAAAGACCTCGAGCGCACTGCGGATCGCACAAAAGACCCCCGGCCTCGTCAGCCCCGCATCGGACAGCACGGCCACGGACGCCTCGCAGATGTGAACCATGTCGTCGTCGACGCCGAGCACGGAGTACTCGAGCGGGATCTCCATCGCGTTGTTGAGGACGGAGAGCCAAAACACACGGCCGAGGTAGAAGCAGGTGACCGACGCAAAAATGCAAATGATCGCACGCAGGAGCTGCTTGCCGCGCGGCGGCGCGATTCGGGGCAGCACGTCGATGGCGATGTGCTTCTCGTCGTAAGTCGAGAGCGACGCGCCGAAGAAGGCTAGCCAGAGAGTGCCCTTCTGAAGGAACGAGTCCGCCCATTCCATCCGCTCGAGGACGAGGTTGGCCCAGTCGAAGTCGAGATTGGTGAGATTGCGGAGCGCGGCCTGCGTGGCTGCGACCAAAATCATGAGCAGCAGCACGGCGGCGGCGATGGCGGCCTCACCGCGCGCGAGGCCCCGGTCGATTCGACGAATGTACTTCACTGGTTAAAAAAGCTGGTCTGCGTTGTCGATGTAGAGAGCAGCCTTTTCCCGGGCAATTCGGTTCGCGAGCCTAGCCTCCGGCAGCGGGTCCTGGGCGTCCATGACTTCGGTCAGCAGCGTGTCGAACAGCTTTCGATCGCCCTCCTTGACGGCGTAGTGACGGGCCATGTTGACCTGTGTGTTGAGGGCGCGCCGCTCGGTGCGCGCCAGCGCCTTTTCGAAGAACACTTTGGCCTCTTCCATGTTGGCGGCCATTTCGGACGCGGTTGCGACGCCCATGAAGGTGTAGCCCGCTGCGTTGTAGTAGTCGGGGTCGAGCTCGATGGACCGGGCCACGAAGGCTTTGGCGTAGGCCAGGTCCGCAACTGCCTCCATGTCGTCCTTCGCGGTGTTGATGTACGAGCCCCAGGCGTAGCCGTGCCAGAGCAGAATCGGTGCGTCTTCCCTCTCGACGAAGACGGCGGAAAGCCATGCCTCGAGGTCTTCGACGGACGACCTGACGGCGTCGTCCACGTCGGGATTGACGAGCCGGATACGATGCCGCGTCAAATCGAGCGCGCGAAGGTACATGGTCTTGGCACGCGCGCGCTCGGCGTCGGCCGTGGTGTAGTCGCCCGCGAACTCGAGCGTCTCGACCTCTTGTTCGATCCACCCGTACGCATACGCGACGTAGGCCTGCGAGAGCTGCGCGAGAATCGCGTCGTTGTCGGGCGTCACACGCAAGATGCCTTCGAGCTGTACGATGGTTGCCGGAACCGCCTCGCCCGCGAGGTCGTAGTCCCAGTACGATTCGAATGCCGGGGCGGCCCGCGCAAAGACACCGGCGGTGGAGTCCGCGGTGAACTTCGCGACGTCGCACGCGCCTAGCGCCACGACGCACAGAGCCCCCGCCACCCATCGAAGGGAGCGAGACGAGAAAACTTGAGGCATGGGGCGAGGTGTACGAAAATCTAAGGGAAATTGTCAATCGAGATCGTGTGTGAGGGATCGCTTGACGGGGCGCGCCGCGCCCCACAGGTTTAGAAAATGCTTAGATTCAAGCCACTGCTGGCATTGATTGCCCCCATCTTTGGGGCTTTTTTGGTCGCGAGCCCCGCCGAGGGCTCCATCGTCCGCGGGCTCGAGCTCGACGAGCTCGTTCGGAGCGCGGACAGCATCGTGCTCGGGCGCGTCGTGTTTTCGGAGTCGTTCGTCCGTCGCGACGGACAGATTGGGACCTGGCACCGCATCGACGTGGAGCGCGAAATTCGCGGCCCGGGCGCGGGCGACACCGAAGTGATCATCGAGACGCTCGGCGGCCGCGTGGGCGACGTTGCGATGAAGGTCGAAGGGGAGCCGTCTCTCGACGTGGGCGAACGCGTGATCGTGTTCATCTCCGGCGGCGGCCCGTACACGGCGTTCCGTCCCGTCGGCATGAGCCAGGGCGTGATGCGCGTTCAACGCGAGCAGGCCGGCGACATCGTGCGGCAAAGCCGCGAAGGCCTGATGCTGATGCGCCGCAATGGCGAAGGCCGGCTCGAGCGCACGCTCGGGGCGCTCCCACGGCCGGAGCGCTTGGACGCGCTGCTCGGTCGCCTCGACGAAATGGTGAGGAAGGCAGACGGCGAGCGATGAGTACGCGAAGCCATTTTGGATGGGCAGCCGCGGCGCTTCTCGCCGGCCTTTTCTTTTCGGCCGACGCCGAAGCCTACTGCCGGATGACGGTCGACGGCGGCGCCCAGATAGGGGACGCCGCTTGCGAGGAACGGGGGCCGGCCCTCGAGTGGGAAAACGCTTGCCTTTCCTACGCCGTCGACAGCCGCGGCTCGCAGTGGTTTTCCGATGTGTCGGAGGTCGAGGCGCTGGTCGACCAGTCCTTCGCGACTTGGCAGAACGCGGACTGCGGCGGCGGAGAGACGCCAAACGTCGTTTTCAAACCCCTGCAGCAATCCATGTGCCGGCGCGCCGAGTTCAACACGACCGGCAACGTCAACACGATTGCCTTTCTCGACCCGTGGCGAGATGAATGTGCCGAACAGGGCACCGGCTACGACCCGCTCGCGTTTGCGGTGACGGTCGTCTGGCACAACACCACCACCGGCGAAATCCTGGATGTCGACATGATGGTGCAGGACACCCGCTTCACTCGGTCGAGCCCGTTTTCCAACGGCAACGCCGGCGGCCCATACGCGGAATGCCCAGACACCGGCTGTGAAGGAAACACCGCGGACCTGCGGAGCATCCTGACCCACGAAATCGGGCACTTCATCGGCATCGGGCACTGCAATCCGGAAGACCCAAACGACCTGGACGACCCTTGCGTGCAAGCGACGATGTTTGCCTCGACGGACCGCGTGTCGGTCAACAAGCGCACGCTCGCCGAAGACGACATCAACGCCATCTGCGAGATCTACCCTCCTGGCGGCCTGACGTCGGAGTGCAATGCCGTCCCGCTCGGAGGTCTTCAGCTCGACTGCGAGACCACACCGGAAGGCGATCCGATCGCCTGCGACGACCCTGCCGCCGTGCCGAGCAGCAATGGCGGCTGCGCGTGCGCCACCAACGACCCGAGCGCGGAGAGTTGGCTCGCATTCCTACTCGGTTTCGTCGCGCTCACCTGGGTGCGGCGGCGGTCAGGTCGACGCGGCGCACGATCCTGAACTGCACCCGGCGATTTCGCGCGCGGTTTCGCTGGGTGATGTTGGGGGCAATCGGCCGCGTAGGCCCGTACCCCTTGGCCACCAGTCGCGCTGGCTCGACGCCGTGTGCGATCAACCAACGTTGCACCGACTCGGCGCGCTGCTGAGATAGACGCATGTTGACGGCGCGCTCGCCTCGGTTGTCGGTGTGGCCCTGAATCTCGATCAGCTCGAGGTCCGGATTGCGAAGAAGGACGTCGGCCACCTCGAGGAGGATCGGCTCGCTGTTCGGCAGGATTTCATCGCTGCCGGTCGCGAAGCTAACCTGCCGGCGAAGAGCGATTTCGCGCTTCCTGAGGACGACGGTCGGCCGCGTGGGCTTCCGCATCACGCGAAGGCGGGCCGTCGTCTCCTGCCTCGGCAAGATCTCGATTTCGGCGAGCGCGATCAGATAGACCGGGTCATCGATGTGGGCGGTGTACTTCCCGGGCACGAGGGCGTCGACCATGGCCACGCCGGACTCGTCCGAAATGGCGACGTGCTCGGACGGGCCGCGGACGGTCACCGCGATCTTCGGCACGGGGTTTCCGTTGCCGTCGACCGCGAGGACCCGAAGCTTTCCTTCGCGCCGCGTCGGGACCAGGGGGCAGTCTGCCTCGGCCGCGGCAGAAGCGGGCACCGCACACAGCGCTGTCTCGAAGTCGGGGTGCGTGACTTCGAGCGTGATGTCGCCCTCGGGCAAGGCGTAGGTCGTGAACCGCCCGTCCGCGTCGGTCACCTGTGGCGATGCGTCGCCCCCCGAGACCGAAACCAGTGCGTCTGCGACGGACCTGTCGGTCCCGTCTTCATGAATTCGGCCGCGGACCTGAACCGTGGGCGGAGGCTCCACCGGTGCGGCGACGACCTCGGCCGGCGGTGGCGGGGGAGGCTTGGTGTCGAACGCGTAGGCGATCCCGACGATGACGTTGTAGGGCGCCGTCGGCGCGAACTCGCGGACGAACACGCGCGTCCCGGTGAGACCCACGTCCGCTGCCACCGTGAAGGCGAGACCTTTGGGTGGCGTCAGGAGCCGAAGGCCGAGCGTCAGGAGCATCGGGAACGCCTTGAGCTTTTCGTCCGCGAGGCACGAATCGCCGGACCCGGTGAAGGGCACACACTGGTAGCCCTGCCGGTTGACCGGGATCGCCCACTGCCACTCGAGCATCGGGTGCAGCCCGACCTTACGCGCGCGGAGCGGCACCTCGAGGCCCGCGGCGAGCCGAACCGTGTCGACGCGATTGACGCCAAACGCAAAGCGCTCGAAGGCGGTGAGGAGGTTTCGCGTCTCGTCTCGGCGAGAGAGCTCGCCGTCGAACGCCTGGTAGCGCCGGTTCTCGATCCCCTCGGTGAGCTTGGCGGAGTTGTCGAACCAGTATTGCGCGGTGAAGCGCGCGATCAGCGGCACGTTTCGCTTTTCCGGGTCACGGAAGTCGAGTGAGACGTTCCCGCGAAGCCCAAAGCTCGTAGCCCGGAACGTCGCGCTCGCATCCCCGACGCCACCGAGAAAGGCAACGCTCGCGTCGCCGCCAACCGTGAGCGGCCCGCTCGTGCGATAGAAGCCCTTGAGCCCGATGAGAATGTCCGCAACTCTTTGAATCAACAGAGGATCATTGGAATCGCTCCACGCCGACGTCGCGGCTGCCGACACGAACACCTCGAGGAACTCCGTCGGCGAGATGCTGAGCGAGAGGTTGCCGGCGAAGTGCTGCACCCGGTCGGTCTCGACGAAGACGTTGCGCGCGACGAAGAACTCGGAGTTGAGCGCGAGACGAAACGTGCCGGCCGGCCCCGAGCCCGCGTCGATGATGCGCAAGCCACCCGAAGGCCCGCTGAACGCGTTCTGCGTCTCGACCAGCTCCGCCTCCCGCGCGCTTGGCTGCGCCGCGGCTCCCGTAGAGCACGCCAGTACGATGACGCTCGCCGCCAGTGTCTGCTTCGAGAGCATTCCCCCGCTCGTTCCCCCAATGAAATGATTGCATTTCTGGGGTGCTGGGTGCCAGAGGCTAGCGGGCCGCGATGTGCAGGTCGGTGCGGCCGCCCGGCGGTATCATCACCTTTTTAGGCGCCGTGGGGCTGCCGCTTTTCGGCTTGAACACCGCGACGTAGCGGCCGCCAGGCACGTTTCGGATGGTGCAGCTCCCCTGACTGGTTGTGCAGGTGAACTTGCCGCCCTCGCCCCTGAGCTCGACCTGCCCATCCACGGGCTCGTTCTTGGCGCCGTGCACCTTCACGTTGACCACGGTCTGTGCCCAGACCGGGCTCGCGAGCGCGAGGCTCAATAGGCAGACCACGCCAGCAGCGATGCGACGCATGGCCTCAGCCCTCTTCGGCGGTCTCGGCGAAATCGCTGAGTCGAACCTCTTCGTATCCTTCATCTTGCGGTGGCTCCGAATCTTCGACGTCGTAACCCCCAACTGCTTCAACGGAAGCGGCCCGTTTTGGCCCGTCCGGATCTGGAAACGGGGGCCTGGACGGGATTGGAAGCCCGTCTTCGTAGGCAAAAAGGCCGGTGGTGTGGACATCGCTGGTCTCGCCCTCGGTGTTGAACACCGATTCTTCGGCTTGCGCAAGCGAAGGACGTGTGAGCCCCTCCGGGGGCTCGGCCAGCCTGAGCCTCGGCGGCGCGGGCGGGGCCTCTGGAGGCGCGGCCATCGATGGAATGGGCACCGGCATGCCGACCTGCGGCTCGCTGGCGATTCCGTGCTCGAAAGCGTACTCGGAGTCGACCTCGAGGCGGCCGCTCGAGACGGCCTCGTTGTAGGCCTCCTCGACGGGACCCGGCTCATCGCTCGCTTCGGCGTTGGCCTCGAGCTCGGCCTGGGCTTCGAGCGAGAGCTCGTCCGAGCCCGCCATGATCGCGGCGGGGTCGACCGCCGCAACGACCGTCGCCGGATCGTCTTCTTCTTCGTCCCAGTCGTCGTCCGCTTCGGGCGGCACCGTGTCCGGGGCCGAGTCTTCAGGCGGCACCGTTGCCGGCTCCACGTCTTCCGGGGCCAGCGAGTGCACCTCGTCCGGGGAGATGGACACCACTTCTTCGACCGCGACGTGCGCCTCTTCGACCGTGGGGCCGTCATCTTCTTCTTCGGGCGAGGCGTGGTCGGCGGTCGGCTGGGCGTCTTCTTCGTCTTGTCCGGGTGGGCGATCCGAAAGCGCCTGGCGCGCGAGCACGAGGCTCTCGAACACCACTTGATAGCGGCCGTCGAGATCGAGCGCTTCGACGACGACGTCATAGCGTGTTTCGGGCATCCGGTCGGCACCGCCGTCGACGGCGGCTCGAACGCGCCCGAGCCCTTCGAGGGCCGGCGAGCCGTCGGCAAGCAGGACGGCAAACTCGATCTCGGAGCCTTCGTCATACGGGACCGGCCCATACAGGATCAGCGTGTCTTGCTCGACGCGATCGAGGAAGCCCTCGGACAGCTCGCCGAGATCGTCGAAGTGTGTTGGTACCGTGAGAACTTGGGTCATTGCTCCCCCGCTTCGCTCCCTTCGAGGGGGCTCGTTTGCAGCTCGTCTCCGGCCGCGAGGAGCTCCTCTACTCTGCGCTCAGCTTCATCCAGTCGTTTGGCGCCGGCCCGCGATAGACGGACCCCCTCCTCAAACATCGCCAAAGACTCCTCGAGAGGCAAATCTCCCTCCTCGAGCTGCTCGACGACCCCCTGAAGCCGCTCCATCACCTGTTCAAAAGGAGCCTCTTCAGCCGGAGTTGCCCGCCCCTTCGATTTCCCCATGTTTTTCACCATACAGCACCGCAGGCTCGACGTCACCAACGTGAGTATCGGCCGTATTCGAGTTGAAGTGTGTAGGACGCCGCTGTAGGTGGGTGAAGGAGGAGCACGCCCACCGCCCGCGGGCCCCGAGCCGATGCGCAGCACCCCTTCCGTCGTCACCCCCGGCAACCACGATGGCGTGCACTTGGGGCACCGGGCGCTGATCGACGCGGCCAAGCGGGCGGCTGAACGCGGGGGCTGGGAGACGCTCGCGATGTGTTTCGACCCGCACCCCACCGCGGTCCTCGCGCCGGAGCGAGCGCCGGTGCTCCTCACCCCCATGCACCGGCGGGTCGAGATCCTCTTGGAAGCAGGCTGCGACGACGTGGTTGTCCTGCCGTTTGACGACGAGTTTTCGAGGATGTCTCCGGATCGGTTCGTCGAGCGGGTGCTGCTCGATGCGTGTCGCGCTAAGGGCGTCGTAGTCGGGCCTGACTTCCATTTCGGCCATCGGCGAGCGGGCAATATCGTGACCCTCCGCGAGTGGGGGTCCAAAGAGGGTTTCTCGGTCGAGTTGGCGGAGCCGGTCGTCTTCAAAGGGGGTACGGTTTCCTCGACGCGCATCCGGCGAATCCTCAGTGAAGACGGCAACGTGGAAGACGCGGCCGCGATGATGACCCGCGTGCACGAGGTGACCGGCCTCGTGGTCCTCGGCGACCAGCGCGGGCGCGAGGTTGGGTTCCCCACCGCGAACCTGGACGTCGAGCCGATTCAGCTCCCGAAAGACGGGGTGTATGCCGTGGTGGCGCGCGACCTGGGCGACGATGGGGCGCCGCAGTGGCGCGGCATCGCGAACCTCGGCAACCGGCCCACCTTTGGCGCGGGGCATTCGGTCGAGGTGCATTTGTTCGATTTCGACGGAGACCTGTACGGGCGCAGGCTTCGGGTCGGCTTCGTGTCGCGGATCCGGGGAGAGGCGAAGTTCGACGGGCTCGAGCAGCTTCGCGCGCAGATCGATCGGGACTGCGGGGAAGCCAAGATCGCGCTACAACGGGTGGCGCCGGATTTGGTTCGATGGATCTGACCCGCCTCTACAATCTGACGACGCCCGAGCTCAGGCACGAAGCGGAGCGCCTCGGCGTCACGGACACCTACGCGATGAGCCGAGGCCAGCTGATCCACGCGATCCGCAACGAGGTGGAGGGCCCGCCGGCCGAAGGATTTTTCGGAAAGGTGCTCGGCTTCGCAAAATGGGCCCTCGCCGCAGCGGAATCCGGTTCCGAGTCCGGTTCCGAGTCCGGTTCCGGTTCCGGTTCCGGTTCCGAGTCCGAGTCCGAGTCCGGTTCCGAGTCCGGTTCCGAGTCCGGTTCCGGTTCCGGTTCCGGTTCCGGTTCCGGTTCCGGTTCCGAGTCCGAGTCCGAGTCCGAGCCAGCGCCAGCGCCAGCGCCAGCGCCAGCGCCAGTGTCAGTGTCAGCGCCAGTGTCAGCGCCAGTGTCAGCGCCAGTGTCAGCGCCAGTGTCAGCGCCAGTGTCAGCGCCAGTGTCAGCGCCAGTGTCAGCGCCAGCGAAGGTGACTGCGCCAGCGTCCGGGTCCGGGAACGGGACCGAGAACGGGACCGCGACCCAGTCCGCGGTGGTGCAAGATCGCGTGGCGGTGGCCGTGACTGCGCCTGAGCCGGCGCCCGAGCGTTCCGAGGCCTCCGGCCCCCCGAGCCGGCCCCCGGCCGGGGTCTTTTCGAAGGGCGCCAGCGTGTTTCAAGAGCCCTTCCCCACGCGCACCATGGCGCGAATCCTGGCCGAGCAGGGTCATTTCAAGCGGTCGCTCGCGATCTACGACTCGCTGCTTCGCGAAGAGCCGACCGACGCCGAGCTCAACGCCGAAGTCGAGAACGTACGCGCGCGATCTCGCGCCCGACGCCCACACGCCTAGCCGATCGCCGGCGACGGGTCGCGCACCAGCGGAGGAAGAAGCGCGCGTAGGGCCACGGCCAGCGCAGCGCCAACGGTGAGTGAGCCCCAGAGCGGGTGAAGCCCTGTACCGTCGACGAACATCCCAACGACCGCGAGCCCGAGGCCGAGGCCCGCGCAGCAAGCAGCGACCTTCGGGTGAACGGCAATGAAGCGCGCGCCGACGAGGATGGCCGCGGACTTGATGGCAAGAACCGCAGCGCCTCCGACCGGCCCGCCCACCTGCCAGCCGCCGAAGAAGAGCGCCGCCCCGAGCACCGCGGTGATCGACAGATAGGCGGACGACGCCAACCCGGGCCGCGAGCTCGCGAGCGCAACCGCGTGAAGATAGACGACGAACGCGAGCGTCGACGCGGGCGACTGCACAGCATACCATCGCAGCGCCGAGGCCTCCTGCGCGCCAACGATGACGCCGATGCTCGCCGTCTTGCCGAGCATCATGACCGTGAGCACGCCTCCGAGGGCAAACGCGACGCTCCGCGCCTCGAAGCGATGCCGGGAGACCAGCGCCGACAGAGCTGCCATCACGCCGAGCGCGAGTATCCAGACAGTCGTCGACTGGATCTCGGGAAAGACCACCAACGCTGCAGCGAGCCCCACCACGAGCCCACCTCGAACCAGCGACGAGGGTGCCGGAACGGACGAGGGCGACCGCCGCGCGAGCAGGGTCAAAGGGGAGACCCAGCCAAGCACGAGCCCGAGAAGCGCGAAGAGCGCGACCGACCAGGGCTCTCGGGCGCGCGCGGTGACCGCGTGCGGCCAGCGAAGCGCGTGGGTGCCCCGAAGGCCCTCGCGTTCCGCGTAGACGGTCGACTCCGACGTGGTCGGGTCGGGGGAGAAGTCGCGCCAGCTATACAGGGTCATGCCGTCGAGCCCGATCAGGCGATCGCCGGGCCGAACGCCTTGACGCGCCGCGAGCCCCCCGGCTTGCACCGATTCGACGCGCACGCCTACCGTTCCGAGCTCCTCCTTGGACAGCGTCACCCCAAAGCCGTCGGCAACTTGCGGCTGCCCGCCCTCGATACGAAGCGTGGTCGACGTCTCCGGCAGGAAGTCGATGCGCGCTCTCGTCTCCGAAAAGATGTCGCGACGATCGTCGTCGGTGCGGAACCCGACCCAAATCGTGCCGTCGACCGTCGCGCGACCACCGACGGCTTCGAGCAGCGCGTCGTCGACCGCGATCTCTATCGAGGACTCGGAGTGGACGGAGCCCGAGAGCACGCGCTCGATCGGTAGCGGCGCCCGACCGGGACGATAGGCGATGCCACGCA